>Ga0310123_10000535_pt1 | contig 33674 bp, 35 predicted proteins | sample CB6_AW_1057_MG_FD_203505 | JGI IMG/M metagenome (GOLD analysis project Ga0310123, IMG submission 203505) | Marine microbial communities from Western Arctic Ocean, Canada - CB6_AW_1057 | ecosystem: Environmental > Aquatic > Marine > Oceanic | place: Canada: Western Arctic Ocean | collected... | reverse complement strand
ACACATGTTGCACTTAAAGACTGTTTTCGTGGCCTTGTCAAACCGAGGAATGTCAAACGGGCACCCGGTAACACAGTACTGACACCCGATACAGTTCTCTTGATTAAAGTCGACGATCCCATTCGTGTACTGAACAATCGCACCTGGCGCCGGACAGGCAAACAGACAGCCAGGGTCTTCGCAATGGAGGCAGGCATCCTTCTTAATCAGCCACTGGATGTCGCCGTTCACTTCCACTTCGTTAAACCGCATCAACAACCACGTGTTCGAGCTAAGGTCCTTGTGGCTTTGGAAGCTGCCGAAGTTTTCGGTCGGCTCGACTTTGAGCTCGTTCCACTCCTTGCACGCCACCTCGCAGCCTTTGCATCCGATGCACTTTGAGATATCGACCAGCTTTGCGTACTCAGGGGCGTTCGACCGCAGTGCATCCAGTGGAATAAACGCACTGGGGCTTGCGGACATCCGACGAATGGCAAGGTTGTCAGGCATACGAAACTACACTGGCTCCACGTTCACCAAAAAACTCTTAAACTCAGGACACTTCGTGTTCGCATCGCCGACAAATGGCGTCAGCTGGTTGGCCATCGAGCCCGCAGTCAACCCAACGAATCCCCAGTGCACCGGGATACCAATCGTCCAAGTTGTCCGCCCGTTGACCAGAAGCGGCCGAATTCGCTTGGTCACAATAGCGGTGCCGGTTACGGCCCCCCGTTTTGACCAGACCCTGACCTGGCTGGCGTTTTCAATCCCTTTTTCTGCTGCAAGCCCTTCAGGGACTTCCACAAAGAAATCGGGCATCAACTCGACGAGATACGGCACGTTGCTCGTCACAAAGTGCTCACGCTCGACGACGCGATACACCGTACACGCATACGGAAACTCGCTCCCGCCCGAGGTGGCTAACGTCTCTCGCACCCCGTCATACCAATGAATGAGTGGATTGACCGGCACGTTCTCGTGTAGCACGTTTGTCGTCGGGCTTTCGACCGGCTCGTAGTGCTCAGAGAACGGACCATCGACTAGCTGCGTACTGAACAGCCGTGCCACGCCTTCTTCGTTCATGATGAACGCCCCAGTTGCGTCGGGGGGCGTAGTCGGGCCGTAGTCAGGTACGTCGCCAATCCACCGTTGACCGTTCCAGGCAATACCTGACCGCTGTGCGTCCCACGGGGTGCCTTCGGCATCTGCCGAGGCCCGGTTGTAGAGCACTCGCCGGTTGAGCGGCCAGCTCCACGCCCAGTCATGGTGCATCCCTAATCCGGTCGGGTCCGCCGTGCCCCGGCGCGCCATCTGATTGCCTTCTTCCGTATAGCTCCCGCTATAGATCCAATTACCGCACGCAGTCGTGCCATCGTCTTTCAGTTCACCGAATGACGGTAAGAGACGCCCAGTCGAAAGGTCAGAGCCGTTGATCTCTTTCGCCAACTCGACCAAAGTCGGTTCGCGGGGATTCAGATAGTCCCACGTGAGGTGCTGGATCGGATCGTTATACGCGCCACCCTCTTCCTGATAGAGCTCTTTTACTCGCCAAAACAATTCGGACAGAATCCACGTGTCAGAGCGAACACCAATCGGTAGATCGACCGCCTTTTCCTTCCACTGCGCCCACCGCCCACTGTTGGTAAACGAGCCGTCTCGCTCGATCCAGTGACTGCTGGGAAGATACAAAACCTCGGTATCGATCTCGGCCGAGTTCACGCCAGGCGCCTTCCAGAACTCGGCGCTATCGAGCATAAATGGATCGATGACCACCTTCCACTTGAGCTTCGCCATCGCCTCAAGCAGGCGAGGAACGTCCGGACCCGCCAGTAGAGGATTGAAACCCAAGGCCACAAAGCCCTCGAGACGTCCGCGGTGGGCCTCGTCCCAAAGTGACAGCCAGGTTGCGTCTCCGCCAGGTTTGGCTAGATAGTCGTAGGCGAAGTCGTTCTCCCGAGTCGCGTGATCCCCGAACCACGCCTTCATTAGAGAGACGTAAAACTTTGGATAGTTTCCCCAGTAGTTGACAGCAGTTGGGACCAATGGGCGCGGTGTCGAGTCGTTCAAATGTGCCTCGAACGACTGCTGTTCTGGGGTTGGCACTTTGAGATAGCCAGGCAGAATACCAGCCACTATTGCATGGTCGGTAGCGCCCTGCACGTTCGCGTGTCCCCGTAACGCGTTAATCCCACCACCGGGTCGTCCAATGTTACCCAGCAGGAGCTGAAAAATCGCGGCCGTGCGGATGATCTGGGTGCCCACGGTATGCATGGTCCACCCAACCGCATACATGATCGTCCCGACTCGATCGGCCCGTCCAGTTGAGCAGACGATCTCGGCCATCCGTAGAAAGTCCTCTACCGAGCAACCGGAAATCTGAGCGGCAACCTCCGGTGTGTAGCGCTCGTAGTGTTTCCTGAGCAACTGAAACACACACCGCGGGTGTTCCAGCGTCTGGTCACGTCGGACAAAACCGTCCACCCCACGTTCATAGTCCCACGCGGTCTTGTCGTACGCTTGTGCTGCCTCGTCAAAGCCAGCAAACAAGCCGTCGGCGAAACCGAACTCTTCGGTCACGATGAACGACGCATTCGTATGCGCCAGTACATAGTCGTCGTGCTGGAGATCGTTATCAAGGATGTACTTGATGAAACCACCCAAGACAGCGATGTCACTGCCTGGTCTGATTTGCAGATGCTTGTCGGCTACCGCCGACGTGCGGGTAAAACGTGGATCGATCGTGACGAGCTTGGCGCCACGATTGTCACGTGCCTCGAGCGCCCACTTGAAGCCGCACGGGTGGTTCTCGGCCGGGTTCGCACCCATTACCAGAACGACGTCCGCGTTCTTGATATCCTTCCAGTGGTTGGTCATCGCCCCGCGGCCAAACGTGGCAGCCAGACTGGCCACCGTGGGGCTGTGTCATATTCGAGCCTGATGGTCGATATAGCCTAATCCCATCGCCCGCATGGTCTTCGTGATCAGATAGGCGTCTTCGTTGGACACGGTGGCGCTTCCGACCCACGCGATGCCGTCGCATCGATTGACGACTCGGCCTTGGTCGTCTCGCTGCGAGAACGTCGAGTCCCGCGAATCTTTGAACTTGCGGGCAAACCAGTCCATCGCAAAGTCCCAGGTGACGTCTCGCCATTCAGACGAACCGGCGTCTCTGAACTTTGGCTGATGCTGCAAGCGTGGGCTGATCGCGAGCTGCATCTGCGATGCGCCTTTGGGGCAGAGGGTGCCACCGTTGATCGGATTGTCGGGATCGCCCTCGACGTGCATGACCGTATTGGTCGTATTTAACCCGCCACTGCCGTGGACGTAGGCGATGGTGCCACACCCTACCGCGCAGTACGGACAGACGGTCCGATACTCCTTCGCGTTCCGGATCTTGAGCTGCCGCACCGCGGCATAGGCGGGACGTAGGTCGAAGCCCAGGGCGCTCAGACCTGCGCCACCTGCAACCGACGCCTTGAGAAATGTCCGACGTGAAATATCCATGCGGAATCTATCAAAGGATACAAGAGATGGGGCCAGAAGGGACAACCCTCGGCCCCTGACGACCGGGAGTGCCCCACAGGGCTCGCCCTCAGCCGCCGGCGCTCCGCAGGTATGTGACTTTTCACACAAGTAGGGGGTCCATTGAGGCGTGGACCAGCTGGTTGGCCGTAGTGCCGCAATCCGACGTGTCAGTGAGGATCTCGATTGGGCGTCTCATTCGGACGCGACGGTCCTGACTACTGACGAGCGTGGTGTCGGAAAGTGGCTCGTAGCGCGGCTCATCCACGACCGGAGCCCACGATGTCGGGTGGGACTCGTCGCGGTCGACTGTCGAGGCATCCCCGACACCCAACTAACGTCCGAACTCTTCGGCCAAGTGCACGACACCTTAGGCCGCACCTTACCGTCGCGGGTCGAACAGGCCAACGGTGGAACTCTTCCCTTGAACGGTGCCAGCGAGCTGAGTCCGCCGCTGCAGGATGCTCTACTGCACTTCCTGGCGAGCAGAGAGTTTGCGTGACTTGGCTCGACACAAGCACCGAGCCCGGTCGATGTGCGCCTCATTGCCACGTCCCATACCACACTTGTTCGACGACGTGGCATCCGGGAGATTCCGAGACGACCTCTTTTACCGACTCAACGTTATTCATATCACGCTGTCTCCCCTTCGCCGACGACGAGACGATATCCCCCTCCTCTGCCGCCACTTCATGAAAGTACTGAGTGCCCAACGTGGCCTTGTGCCGGCCCACATAACCGACAAATCCGAGGCGGCCTTGGTTCGCTACGATTGGCCGGCAATGTCGTCCAGGTCAGAGACGTCGCGGACCACCGTCTCGCCACGAGGAGGCCCGGTGGAGCCGGAGACCCTGCCCTGAGAGGTCCTGGGGACTATTGCCCCATTCGGAGGGCTTGCGTGATGAATCGTGAGGGAAAGGAGGATGGAGAATGACCCTGCAGGAGAGAGTAGCCAAGTTCTTAAGCGATATCTGGGGTGTCAGGCCAGATAAGCAGGAGCAATTAGCCATCGAGGCGCTGAGACCGGCGATGGAGGACGCGCCTCGAGGCTGATAGGATTAGCTCCATGCTAACAAAGCCGGCGCTTGCCCCTGGAGTGCAATCGGTCCCCGTCCGTCGTCGCGGTGCGCGACTCGAACGTGACCTGGTCGTGGTAGAAGATCCGCTCGAGATTCGTGTCGACGGTAAGCCGTTAGTCGTCACGATGCGAACGCCAGGGCACGACTCCGAGCTAGCGGCCGGGTTTCTTTTTGGCGAGGGCGTGGTCGGCAACGCCGACGAGATCGTATCGATTCAGGCCCAGGCTGGATCCAGTCAACGCGATACACAGATACGAGTCGCCAACTTTTCGGGCGATGCAGTCGACATGACATTGCGGGAGGGTTTGGCCAAACCGAACGTGGCCCACGCGGAACGGGAGTTCCGTGCCACGGCGGCCTGCGGTGTCTGCGGCAAGACCGAGATTGCGGATCTGGATGCTGACCTGCCGGCGGTCGTCCCGATGGAGGTCGATCCCAGCCTGCTCGAAACGCTGCCCGACACGCTGCGTCGCGCTCAGGAGCTGTTCGAGGCGACCGGCGGGATTCATGCTGCCGGAATCTTCGACCCGCACGGGTCGCTACTCTGCAGTTATGAAGACATCGGGCGCCACAACGCCGTCGACAAAGCGATCGGGCACTTCGTGCTCAAGAATGCGATGCCACTCTCCGACCGTATTCTCGTTGTCAGTGGCCGGGCTGGATTCGAGCTTGTGCAGAAGGCCCTCAAAGCCTCGATTCCGGTGATGGTGTCGGTTGGCGCCGCGTCGAGTCTTGCCGTGCAAATGGCCACCGATGCCAGCATGGCACTCTACTCTTTCGCCGGACCCGGCCACGGCAACCTCCACGTCAGAGAGTGAGTGGCGTTGGCTACGCGCCCGCGCTAGCGTTACACTTCTGGTTATGACTCAGCTCGGAGACTTCCAGGTCAAGGAACCGGCCGGGGGAGACGGCGGTGAACAGCCCCGAGGCCGGATCATTGCCATCGCGGTCGTCGCAATGCTGGCCTTGGCGCTTGGTGTGTACTGGTTCCTTGGACGGGGCGACGACGCACCACCAGTCGAGACCGTCGTCGAAGTGCCGCCCGAGGCGGCTCCTCCGCCCACGGCGCCGATCGAACCTGAGCCCGCACCAGTTGACATCCCCTCGCTCGAGAATAGCGATGCATTCGTCCGGGACCTCGTGGCAATACTGTCGGCCCACCCTGGGCTGGCATCCTGGATCGTCGACGACGGAATTGTTCGACGGTTCGTCGTGGTGGTCGACAACATCGCCGATGGAAGAAACCCCGCTCAACACCTGATGTTCATGCGGCCGGAGTCACGATACACGACGACCGACGAGGGCGGGTCGCGGCACATCGACCCGAGGGATTTGTCGGCGTCCCCTATGGCAACGAGACGCCCACACTCATCTAACTACGCTCGCTACGATCGACATGCTCAGATCTTCGACTCGCTCGATACACGGGGCTCGGCCGACCTGTATCTCATGATGCAGCCACTGATCGATGAGGCGTATGTTGAGCTCGGTAACCCAGACCGCCCGTTCATCGGCACCCTCGAACGAGCCATCATCAGCCTGCTGACCGTCCCGATCATCGAGGATCCGCCAACCCTCGTCGAACACGCTCCGTTCTTTCACTACACCGATGAGCGGCTCGAGTCGCTATCGCCCTCCCAGAAGCAATTCCTCGGCATGGGCCCAGACAACGTTCGTATTATCCAGGCCAAACTGCGTCAGATCGCACTTGCGATCGGTATTCCCGATTCACGGCTCCCGTGAACGTATGCAGTTCTGTATACCTCCTCGCGGTTCATTTCCGCGCAAGTGATATCGTGTCATCAGATGGTCCGGATCGCCCTGTGCCAAGTCAACCTACCGGTCGGAGATCTCGACGGCAACGTCGAGCGAATAGGTGCTCGGATTGACCAGGCAACGGCCCAGGGCGCCGATCTGATCATCTTTCCAGAGCTCTCGCTCACCGGCTACCCGCCGGAAGATCTCCTGCTCAGACCCAGCTTCTCGAAACGTGCGCACGATGCGGTTCGCCAACTGGCCACCGACATCTACGACGCCGTGGTGCTGGTCGGATTTCCGTATCTCTGCGGTGACCTCTTCAACGCTGCCGCGGTGCTAGCTGAGGGCCAGGTGCAATCGATCTACCGGAAGTGCCTTCTGCCCAACTACGCCGTGTTCGACGAACAGCGGTATTTCTCGAACGGAAACCGTGGGCTCGTCCTCGATCTCGGTGGCGTGAAGGTGGGGGTCACGATCTGCGAGGACCTCTGGTATCCCGGTGGACCTGGACAATGGGCGGCTGTCGACGGTGGTGCACAGTTGGTTGTGAATCTCTCAGCGTCGCCGTATCACCGGTCGAAGGGCATCGAGCGGGAACGGATGTTCGAAACCCGGTGTCTCGACTACAACTGCTTCCTGGCGTTCTGTAACGCCGTCGGCGGCCAGGACGAGCTTGTCTTCGATGGACACAGTCTGGTCATCGGCCCGAACGGTGAGGTACTGGCCCGTGGTCTTCAGTTCGAAGAGGACCTCGTGATGACCGACATCGATGTCAGCAGCGCATCGCGGCGCCGCCTGCACGACCCACGATGGCGACAGCACTTTCCGGTCAAGGCGGACCACGTCGATCACGTTCAGCTTCCGATCCGCGCCGGCGACAGGCCGGCGTTGGAACGCCCGACGCTCCCGACACTGCTGGAACCAGAAGCCGAGGTGTATCGAGCACTGGTCCTGGGGACCGGAGACTACTTTCGAAAGAACGGTTTTGACAAGGCTGTTCTTGGTCTTTCCGGCGGTATCGACTCGGCGCTCTCACTGGTCGTTGCCGCCGAGGCGCTTGGCCCTGATGCGGTCACGGCCATCGCGATGCCGTCACGCTACACCTCGGCCGTCAATCGCGAGGATGCCGTTGACCTGGCCAACCGACTGGGTGTTACGCTTCTCGAGGCGCCTATCCACGACCTCGTCGCCGCCTACGACGAGGCCCTGGCACCGTTGTTCGGCCAGACGCAGCCAGACGTGGCGGAGGAAAACCTCCAGGCTCGGATCCGGGGGAATCTTGTGATGGCGCTGTCGAACAAGTTTTCGTGGCTGGTCCTGACCACCGGGAACAAGAGTGAAATGAGTGTTGGGTACGCCACGCTGTATGGCGACATGGCCGGAGGATTCTCGGTCCTGAAGGACGTGCTCAAGACCTGGGTGTATCGGGTTGCGGAGTGGTGTAACCGTGAGCGCGAGGTGATCCCGCGTCGAATCATCGACAAGGCGCCTTCGGCCGAGCTTCGTGACAACCAGCTCGACACCGACACCCTTCCCCCATATGACACCCTGGATGCTGTCCTGCAAGCCTATGTCGAGAACGACCGCACGCCGGCTGAAATCGAGGCTCTCGGCTTCGAGCCTGCCCTCGTCAGGCCGATTGTCGACCTCGTTGACAGAGCGGAATACAAGCGCCGCCAGGCCCCACCTGGTGTTCGGATCACCACCCGCGCCTTTGGGAAGGACCGCCGGCTTCCGATCACGAACAAGTTCAAAGCTGAGTAACGTCTTCAGCCTCCTACAGCTTGATGAGCTTCGAGCGCCGCAGGATAATGAGGACGCCGGAATCGTAAAATTTGTACCGGCCACAAGGGCCTCACCCATCGACGCCGTCGTTCGGGCCATGTTCTCCTCGAGTACTGACCCTCCCACCAAGCGCAGCACCGCCATCGATACGACGGCGGCCGGAAAGGTGGCGGCGACTGTTAGCCATGCCTTCATGCAGAGATACGCGTTGGCCGCGCCGAGGATGATCGCCATCACGGTGCTGAACGCGACAGCCTTGAACGTGAGCTCGGGAAGCTCTGAATCCTCGAGGATGAACAGCCTGCATTCAATGGGGAGCACGTATACGCGACAATGTACCTCTGTGCAACCGTCAATCTTCGACTCGACGGGTAAGGATGGTAAGGTCGGGTCATGACCTCTGCGAGCGCAGCGACCACCGCCGACCGACAACCGATTCGCCGCATCCGCGACATCTACGAGGAAAAGCGTGGCCGTGGAGAACCGGTGATCTCGATCGAGCTGTTCCCACCGAAGACGCTGCGCGCCGAGGAAGGCCTGTTCGAAAGGGCACTGCCAAGGTTGGCGACTGCCGAGCCGGACTTCTTCTCAGTGACCTATGGCGCGGGCGGAAGCACGCGGGACAAGACCCTGGAGGTCGTTGACCGCATCCAGCGACAGGTTGGCATCACGGGCATGGCCCACCTGACCTGCATCGGTTCGACCCGGGACGAGGTGGCTAAGTACCTCGACGACGCCAAACGCCTTGGCATCCGAAACCTCCTCGCGCTTCGTGGTGACCCTCCGAGTGGGTTGCCGGATGTCATTCCGCCTGACGACGGCTTCGAGTACTCATTTCAGCTCATCGACTTCATCAAGAACCATGGGGACTTCACCGTCGGCGCGGCCGGTTTTCCAGAGTGCCATGTCGCCTGCACCGACGGCCGACATGTCGACTGGCAGCGTGTGAAGAGCAAGCTGGACCACGGCGCGGAGTTCATCCTGACCCAGCTATTTTTTTCCAACGCCCACTATTTCGAGTTTCTCGAGTACATGACCGTTACGCTTGGAGTATCAGCGCCAGTCACACCAGGCGTCTTACCCATTCTCAGTACCGAGCAAATCAGACGCTTCACCGCGATCTGCGGGGCAACGTTGCCCACCGAGCTCGCGACCCGTCTGGACGCCTTCGGTGACGACGCAGACTCGGTGCGAGAGTTCGGAATCGAGTTTGCTACTCGCCAGTGCGAGGAGCTGCTCAAGGGCGGAGCACCTGGCCTGCACCTGTACTCGCTCAACCGATCACCCTCCTGTCTTGCCATCCTGAAGAACATCGGTCTGGTGAGTTAACAGTCGAAGGTCTGGGCTCGGGAGTCGTGGATGGTCGACGGTCGTAGGTCGAGCGCCAAAACACCCCGAGGGTTCATCGTGGCCCGGGACCCGCCGGAGTTACCCGCCTAGCTGCGATCCATCCACTCGACGAACTGTGAGGAGTCGGACTCGACGATCATCACGCGGACGACGCGCTGATGCTCGTGCATCAGATGTTTGGCAGCGTCCCGTGCTTCTTCAATGGTGGGGTACTTGCTGGCGATAGCGGGCGAGTTGACCGAACCGCCTCTGACCGTGCTGACGAGCTTAAACATTGGTGAAATAGATACCTCTACTCGCGGGATCATATCACCTGCGGGTAGCGCGCTCGGGACACTAGTCGTCAGTCTTACGTCGTGGGTCATGGATGGTCGAGCATCGAAGGCCGCCAGTCGTCGGCCACGGCAGACGCGCCGATGGTGCTACCAATCACCAGATCAACGACGGCTCCGTAGCTCGCGATACCCTCGTCAACGCCGTTGGCTCGAAGATACCGATCATACAGGCGATTGGCGTTGTTCCTGACGATCGGCACGGCCTGCGAGGCTCGCTCGTAGACCGCCCGGAAGTCGGCAGTTGGCCCGGCGTCCATCCCTTGCCAGAGTTGAGTCTGCTGATCGGGATCAAGCTGTTGCAAGAGGTGAGGAAAGAGGAATACCCATGCGCTGTATTGCGACGCCGCATCCCCGGATAGGCAGGTCAGCCAACCCACAAAACTTGCCTCGGACTCGTTCGCGTACCCGGCCAGATGCGCCCATTCGTGAGCCACGACAAAGGGGCGTTCGAACGACAGTACCGTCGCATTGACGAGCACCTCTAGAGAAAAGGGATTGATCATGCCATCAACTCCCGCGCGTCTGAAGTACGGCGTCAGGAGTGTCGGCTTTGGCAAGCCGGTCACGGCAGTCCGACGAGCACCGAGGTCTTGCTGAACCTCCTCGAAAGCCGGACCGAGACGCGCCGGAAGCTCCCCGAACTCAGGCCAGGGCTGGGCATGGGCCCCCGAGTGCAAGGCATTGAGGCGTTCCACCGCTTCATGGGCGACCGCGGTCAACGCTTGTGAGCTGACGCGCTTTGGCTCGTAGTCGAGCTTGGTGGTAAGCGGCTCACGCCGGTAGTTGAGTCCCCAAACCAGCAGGAAAACCAGATACGCCCCGGCCCCCAGGGCGCACGTGCTGAGGATCATCTGCCCGACCGCACGCCATCGCCCACCTGGCGCTGCACGCCGCACGGCTCGAACCCACCACCACGGCAGTCCCACCAGGGCCGCGGCGAGGAGCACGTCGAACACCGCAAAGTCGGTCAGGCTCGAGATTGGCGTCAGAAGGTTCTGGGTAACGAGATACGCCTGGCGCGAGTACGCCGCCTCGACACAGGCGGTCGATGTGGGAACGACAGCGAGTATCGCCGCCAGCCCGATCAGCAAGAGTCGCATCTAAAGTTTCGGCTACCGCACCACCAGCCGGTCACCGGAGGCATCGAAGATATGGAGATGCTTGGGGGCCATGGCAATCGTGATCTGGTCACCCACCTCGTATCGGCTCTCCCCGTCCTCTCTCGCCACGAAGTCTCCGCCGTCGACATGCACCTCGACCACCGTCCTGTCGTCACCGAAGTCCACCCGAGTGACTCTCCCGCGCCAGCCCACTGCCGGCTCACGTTGTAGCCTGACGTGCTCGGGGCGCACTCCTAAAAAGACGTCGCGCACATACTCCTCCGCTATCACACCGTTGAGCTGTAGCGCGCGAGGACCGATCTCCACCGCCACACCGTCCTTTTCCAGGATACCGGGTACGACGTTCATCGGTGGATCGCCGAAAAACCCTGCAACAACAATGTTTTGTGGCCGTTCGAAGACATCCTCTGGAGTGCCGACCTGCTGCACGACCCCGTCTTTGAGGAACGCAATCCGGTCGGACAGCTCCAGCGCCTCACCCTCGTCTGCCGTTGTATAGATGAATGTCGTCCCCAGTCGCGCGTGCAGGTGCTTCAGTTCTTCGATGATCGACACTCGTTGCGACACATCGACCCGTGACGTTGGCTGATCAAACAGGGCGACCGGCTGAGAACCAGGGTCGAGCCGACCGTCCGATGCCACGAGCACGACACCGCGGTCGCCTGGATCAATATCGCTCAGTACGTGCTCACCCACGGCGAGCGTGCCCGCGGACGGTGCCTCCAGTCCAGCGATCACCCTCAGCACGGTCGACTTCCCACTGCTCGGTGGTCCGGCGAACGTGAAGAACTCACCCGATTCGATCGTGAGCGTAGGTATGTCGAATGCCGTGACCTCGCCGTACATCTTGACGAGATGGTCGAATCGCAGCTGCATGAGAACAGCATAACAGTCCAGGGACGCCCTCTCAGGTTGTCGACGGGTCACCAGCGGCTGGCATAGACTCGTCGTATGCCTGAAGATACCGACACTCTGCAGTGGGTAAAATCTACAGTCGACACGGCCTGCCCGCTCGACTGTCCAGATTCGTGCAGCCTTTCGGTCGATGTCGAGAGGGGGCAGATCGTCGTCATCGACGGGTCTCATCGACACGAGGTGACAGATGGATTCATCTGCTCCAAGGTTCGCCGGTTTGGCGATCGTGTCTACGGTGAGGACCGTCTGCACCACCCCGGCATCCGCCAGGGATCCAAAGGACAGGGCCAGTTCAAAAAGACCACATGGGACCATGCGCTCGATCTAATCGCCGAGCGGATGAAACAAATCCGCGACCAGCATGGCGCCGAGGCCATCCTCCCGTTCTCGTACGGTGGGTCCAACGGCCTCGTGTCACAGGATACCGCCGACGCCCAGCTATTCAGACGGTTCGGCAGCGCACGGCTCGCTCGCACCGTGTGCGCCGCACCGACGACCCGTGTCAGTCAGACGATGTATGGCCGAATGCCGGGTGTGTCGTATGCCGATTACCGTCACGCCCGTCTCATCGTGGTGTGGGGCGCGAACCCTTCGACATCGGGCATTCACCTTGTCCCGCATATCAGGGCCGCGATCGACGCCGGCGCCGCCCTGGTGGTAATCGACCCGAGGCGAACGAGTCTCGCCAAGAAAGCCGATATCCACCTTCAGATACGTCCCGGAACCGACGTGGCAGTGGCCATGTCGATCCACAGATTTCTCTTCGAGAACGGGTTCGAGGACGAGAAATTTCTTGCGGACCACACCCACGGCGCCGATCGACTCAGAGCGCATGTCGCCGACTGGACCTTCGACCGCGCCGCGACCGTTGCTGATGTCGACCCGAGGCTCATCGAGAAAGTAGCGGAGATGTACGCACAAGTGTCACCTGCCGTCATTCGTTGTGGCTGGGGGCTCGAACGCAACCGTAACGGTGGCAATGCCGCGCTGGCGGTTCTGGCCCTCCCGGCTGTCGCCGGTAAGTTTGGCGTGCGTGGCGGCGGGTTCACGATGAGCAACTCGGGGGCCTGGCGGGTAGACACCGATACCCTGATCAACGTGCCCGAACCGTCAACCCGTCTCGTTAACATGAATCAGCTCGGCCGCGTGCTCGCGACAGACACGGAGGCCGCGGTTAAGATGCTCTTCGTCTACAACTGCAATCCGGCGGTGACAATGCCGGATCAGAATCGAGTCCTGCAAGGACTCCAGCGCGAAGACCTCTTCACCGTCGTCTTCGACCAGGTCCTGACCGACACCGCGCGGTGGGCTGACGTCGTCCTGCCAGCGACGACCTTCCTCGAGCACTACGACGTCACGCCCGCATATGGGCCAATCAGTCTGCAGCTGGTGCAGCCTGTCATAGAGCGGGTTGGGGACTCCCGTCCGAACGTCGAAGTCTTCAGTGACCTGGCGACACGCCTTGGGATCGACGTCAGTCCGTCGCTCCAGACCGACCCGGAAGCGGTAATGCATGTCGCCGCTGCCTTGCCCGAGAGTGTAAGGGAGAGCCTGACGAGCTCCGGCGTGGCAACACCGGAGTGCTCGACGCTACCGATTCAATTCGTCGATGTCATCCCCCGCACCCTCGACGGGAAGATCGACCTGTTTCCGGAAACGCTCGACTCGGAGGCACCAGCCGGCATCTATGCGTATCAGGGGGAGACCGAGGCAGAAACGTATCCACTCGTGCTGCTCTCGCCGGCTACGTCCAAAACGATCACGTCCACGCTCGGCGAGCTTCGCACGCGACTGGCCTCTCTCGAGATGCACCCTCACGACGCAGACACACGCGACCTGAGCACCGGAGATACCGTCCGGGTGTTTAACGACCTCGGCGAGATTCACTGCCCGGTTCGGCTCAACCCTGATATGAAGCCGGGGACCGTGGGTATGCCAAAGGGTCTGTGGAGAAAGAGCACCATGAACGGGTCGACGGCAAATGCGCTCGTGGCCGATTCTCTGACCGATCTCGGGGGCGGCGCCTGTTTCAACGATACAAGGGTTGACGTCATACGAGTCGTCAGCGCGCAACTAGGTGACCACAAAATCGCGCTCTGGCCAGCCAGCACGCCGACAGAGGGGGTACACTACGGTGCGACTCGCAGGCATGGGTCCGAAGCCCAGGGAGAGAATCGTGGATCCAACTAACGACAAACCGTCCGGCACCACACCGTCCGCAGGTGGGCGTACCGTCAAGTGCGTGAAGTTCCAAAAGGACATGCCCGGTTTGGATAAACCGCCGTGGCCAGGCGAGCTGGGCCAGCGGATCTACGAGAGCGTGTCGGCTGAGGCGTGGGTGCTGTGGGAAGAGCGCATGAAGATGATCCTCAACGAGTACCGGCTCATGCCCTGGCAAAAAGAGGCCCAACAGACGGTCGCCAAGTTCATGGAGGATTTTTTCTTCGGCGAAGGATCGGCCCTCCCTCCAGATTTCGTTCCGCCGCAGGAGAAGGCATGAACCCACGGGCGAGAGTCGTGGGACCTAAACAATTGGGATGAGGGCGGCAATCTCGAACTCCAGGTTGCTGTGCGCCGCCCGCAGGGACGATTCGACTTGTGCCGGCTGCTCGGCTCGAGCAAAGATAAAACCCAGGTAGCTCCCACCCTCTGGCAGCGGTCGAATCCGTTGATCGCGCCGCGCGGTGATGATGATTTCCTCGATGTGACTGACCGCCCGCGCTGAGTCCAACCCACCAACGCCCCTGTACAGACCGTCGCTCGGAATCGGAATCATCATCAGACCGGAGGCAAGGTCCTCTCGTCGATACTCGGAAACCGGCTCGGCCAGCGCCTGTCGCAGCAGGACTTCCTCCAGCGACACTGTTTCGCCGTCGGGAGCCAGGAAGCGAAGTGCCTTCGCGCACAGCCCGCCGATCGGGCGTGGTGCAACCTCCAGAACGAACACTCCGTCCGCGCCGATGCGGCACTCCGCATGGACCGGCCCCTGCGTCAGGCCGAACGCAGCGGCAGAACGGCCGACCGCCTGCCTGATCTCAAGGTCCACCTCATCGGTCTCCGCCGATGGCGTCACGTAGATCGTCTCCTCGAAAAACGGTCCTTCGAGCGGATCTGGTTTGTCAAAGACCGCAAAGGTTTGAAGGACACCATTCGTCACGACACCTTCGACCGCGACCTCACGGCCAGGCAGATACTGCTCGACCAGGAACGTCAAACTCGAGGGGTCCCGTCCTTTGGCATCAGAACGCTCGAACAGGTGACAAATTCGATCCCGCGCCTGCTCGAGCTGTTCGAGCGTGTCGACCCGCATCACCCCACGGCTCGCCGACATCGTGAGCGGCTTGACGACACACGGAAACGAGACCCGGTCTGCGACGTCCAGCAACGGTTCGTCGAGGTGAACGGCTGTGAACCACGGAACGGGCAACTCAGCCTCCCGCATTCGGATACGGGTCAGCAGTTTGTTGCCGGCAATACGGACAGCATCCGGCTGGCTGCCGGGCAGCGTCAGAGCCTCGGCAGCCAATGCCGCAATCAGTGCCGGGTGGTCACCGACGGCCAGGACACCGTCAACCGGACGCTTGGTCAGCGCGGCCGTGATTCCTTCCACGGCCGAGACCTCGTCCTCGAACCTGATCGCGATCGCTTGGTCACGCCACGGATCATCGAGGACGTGGCAACGGTCGGTCGCCAGCACAAGCTCAACTCCCAACCGCTCGGCGGCCTCATTGAATGTTCGAATCTGATAGCCGGTCGTCGCGGCAATCAAGAGAACACGGGAGTCGGATTTTCTCATACCAGAGCAACCTGCTCGGCGATGGGCTCGGCTCAACAGTACCAGGGCTCGTTCAGGAACGGAACCTCGGCGCGTGTCGGAGGCATGGGCGCGCGAGAACCGCTCGCTCGGCCGGCCAGACGATGGGCGACCTCCCAGATGACACCGAACAGTTCGCGACGTGAGGACGAGAGACGTCGCCCCACCAGCGCGCCGACCTCGTCGCACAGCTGATCAACCTTTGGGTCGGGGTGTCGCCACGGATGCACCAGCCGAATCGGATCAAAGGGCTCGAGGCAGGCGGTCACCTCCGGCACCGTCAGCAGATGAGAGCTACCAGGCACCAACAGACGGATCGCCAGCTGTATGGGCGCCACATGGTCTACGAGCGACAACCGAACGATCGCGTTGAGAAAGGTAATGTAACCGTCGAGCGTCGTCCACGGTGTGAAGGCGACAAAGGTCGGAATGAGGTCGAGGTCGATCCGACGGCATTCGGCGACAGCCTGAGCCACCTCGTCGGCGGTGTGACGTTTCTCAAGGGCGGCCAGCACCGTGTCGTCAAACGACTCTACGGCGCTCGTGACAAAGAGGCAGCCGGTGTCCCGCAAGGGGATGAGTTGGTCACGATGCCGCAGGAGATGCTCGACCTTGATCGTGACGTCGTAGGTCAGACCCGGAAAGGACCGGCCTATCGACTCGGCCACTCTCATCGCATGGGTGATGCCATTGAAGAAATCGGGGTCCCCAAAGGTTATGTGTTGGGCTCCGAGCTCGACCTGGCGGCGGATGTCCTCGAGGACGACGTCGACGGGCACGACCCGAAACTGGCCGTTGTAGACCGGGACCACCGGACAGTGCCGACAATGATGTTTGCACCCGCGGCTGGCCTCGGTGTAGCCAACCACTCGCCGCTCCCGTCCGCGCTGGAGCGACGCGTATCGGGACAGCGACGGAAGCCCGGTTCGATCGGGCACGAGGAATGCAAGTCGCGGCAGCTCACCCTCCTGAGTCTCGTGCCGCGGCGCCTGCCCGCCGGCCAACGCGACCAGGTCAGCCTCGAACTCTCCGCCCAGAATCGCCTCCACGCCGAGGGCTGACAGCATCTGTCGATTCAGCGGCGCGTAGAGACCGTAGCAGCAGAGCATCGCTCTGGGGTTGAGCTCCCGAATTCGTCGAATGACTGGCACGGCGAGTCGCGTCGCCGTGTGCATCGGCAGATGGAATCCTACGAAGTCGGCTGACGCCAGCTCCGCGCGAAAAGGTTGTCGCGAGAGGTCGAGACAGGTGACGTCGACACCCGCCTGTCGAAGCCAGGCCGCTGCCGACGCCAGTCCGAAGGGCTGGCGACCCATTTCATACGTCGAGACGAGGAGCGCGCGCATCTGTTTTATTTCGACGCCGAGGCGGAGCCGTCACGGTGCCACCTGGTGCCGCCTTCGCTCACTTGATGTCACCGACCAGTCGGCTCACAGGCCCGCTCACGAGCAGGATCAACAGGCCTGTGCCGGCGACGATCAAGCCGACGGTCCCGAACAGCTGGGAAAGCGGCAGGCTTTCGATCAGACCGGCCACGAGTCCGGCAAGGAGGCTCCCCAGGGCAGCCGCCATGAACCAGATGCCCATCATTTGGCCGACAAAACGCTGCGGTGAAAGCTTGCTGATACTGCTGAGACCGACCGGGCTCAAGCAAAGCTCACCGGTCGTGTGGAAAAAGTAGGTCGTGATCAACCACATCGGGCTCACGAGGTCACCGTCGGCCGTGAAGGTGGACCCCCAGGCGAGGACGAAGAAACCGAGACCCAGCTGGACAAGGCCGAACGTGAACTTGACGGGAATCGATGGGTTTCGAGAACCAAGCCACACCCAGAGCGATCCAAACACCGGTGCCAAGGCAACGATAAACAGCGGGTTGATCGATTGGAGCCAACTGGCCGGCGCTTCCCAGCCGAAGACCTCACGGTTTGTCAGCCGTTCGGCAAACAGATTCATCGACGAGCCCCCCTGCTCGAATCCCGACCAGAAGACGGCGGCAGCCAGAAACAGCAGCGGGATGACGGCCACCCGCTTCCGCTCGTCCGAAGTCAGCCCCCCGAACAGAAAGACATACCCGAAATACACGATCACCAGGATCGTAATGATCAGGCCGGTGCCCTGCGCCACGTTCAAGAACGACAAGGTGAGAAGGCCACTCGATTGCAGTCCGAACAGCACGACGACCAGACCTACCACGAACGCCATTCCCGACAGGAAGGTTCGCCAGGCCTGAGCCCGCGCGCCTGGGTCAGCACGCAGCGCGCCAGCATCACCCAGGTAACGCCATCCCCACACATACTGGACAATGCCGAGACCCATACCAACACCGGCTGCGCTGAAGCCAAGATGCCAGTTCACGTTCTCACCCAGCGTGCCACAGATCAGTGGCCCTGCCAGGGCCCCAACGTTGATCCCCATGTAGAACACCGAGAACCCCGCATCGCGCCGCGCGCCACCCTCCGGGTACAGGTCCGCCACGATCGCGCTGACATTCGGCTTGAGCAAACCGGTCCCGAGGACGATCAGTGTCAGTCCGAGATAAAACGCACTGGTGCTTGAAATCGCCATCGTAAAATGACCGGCCGCAATCACCACCCCGCCCCATAGAACCGCCTTTCGCTGACCCAGCAGTCGGTCAGCTATCCACCCACCGGGCAGAGCGACTGCGTATACGGCAAACGTATAGAGCCCGTAAATGGCTGTGGCCGTGACGTCGGTCATCCCCAAGCCGCCACCGGCGACCATGTCTGTCATGAAGAGAATCAAGATGGCGCGCATGCCGTAGTAGCTGAAACGCTCCCACATCTCAGTGAAGAAGAGCGTGGACAGACCCCGAGGGTGTCCGAACCACTGTGTGTCAGAAGAGTGGGGCATGGGGTCAATGATACGAGCAAAGGCGATGGAATTCTCGACTCTATGATCGACCGTACTCCGATGACACTCGGCGAATACCGTCGGAAACGGAACTTTGCAAAGACATTCGAGCCTTCGGGTAAGGCCACGCCGCGCACCCAACTCGGACTGCGTTTCTGCGTCCAGAAACACCTGGCCAGCCATCTCCACTATGACCTCAGACTCGAGCACAACGGTGTGCTGCTGTCATGGCCATACCCAAGGGTCCGTCCCTCGACGCAGCCGACAAGCGGATGGCCGTGCGCACCGAAGACCATCCTCTTGACTACGGCGGGTTCGAAGGGCTGATTCCCGAGGGATACGGTGCCGGAATCGTCATACTGTGCGACCGGGGGACATGGAAACCTGAGATCGAGAACATCGACGCCGCCTTACAGAAGGGTGACCTGAAGTTCTCTCTCGATGGCTACAAGCTCAAAGGGCCGTGGGTCCTCATCCGCACACGCGACCGACCAAACAGCTCGTCGAAACAACGAGGCCGCAACCGGGTACTCATCAAGTATCCCGATTTCTAGTCCGGGCCGTTCGACATTACAAAATTCGCGCCGCTGAGCGTCAAGATCGCAGGATGTTTCGATGACATCCTGGCCGATGAGATGCCCGACATCTGGGTCACTGGACACCCCGCTACGGCGCCAAAGGATCGGCCCACACCCTAATGCGAGAGACGATCAAGCGGGCGGTTGCCAAGACCGTGGCCGGCCAGACCGGCAAGCGAGCACGGTGTTAATGTCAGCGGAACAGACGATCCGCGATGACGCTCCAAGCGGCATACGACAGGCGGCGGCGGGCGTGTCGGGCGATCGCACCCTGCCAGAATTGACCGGTAATCACTTCGCAGCCGGGTGGGATGTCGCCAATCGGTAACAGTTCCTTGTCTTCGGCCAGATAGCGATCGAGCGCCTCCTTCGAGGGGTATCCGTTGTTGACGAGCGCGACATCGACCGGTCGCCCGATCGCATCGCTGACGTGGCGGACGGCATCGCCGGCGGTGAATCCCTTCATGCCGAGACCCTCGGTTAGGATGTTCGTGACCAACACGATCGGACCGCTCGCCGCGCTTAGTGCCTCTGAAACGCCGTTCACAAGCAGGATCGGCATCAAGCTCGTGTAGAAGCTTCCCGGACCGATGATGACGGCATCGAAGGTCTGAATGGCCTTGGCCACCGGCGGATGAATCCCAACCTCAGGGTCAAGCCAGGTCCGCGTGATCCGTCGGCCCTGAGTCTGCGCCTTGTCGACCGCCACCTCACCCTTTATCCGTGATCCATCTTCATGCTCCGCGCATACACTTGCATGCTCGACGCTGATCGGCCACACGTGCCCGTTGCAGCCCAGGAGGTTTCGCAGTGAGTCGACTGCCGCCAGGAAGTCACCGCTGTACTGCTCCATCATCGAGAGCAGTAAATTGCCACTGGTATGGCCGCCGAGGCGGCCACCCCCGAGCTCGGGAAGCCGGGAGAGAAGAATTCGGCGCGCTTCCGCTTCGTTGCGCGCCAGCGCGAGCGCGCACTTGAGGATATCCCCGGGCGGCAGGACGCCGAGCTGGTCGCGTAGCTGCCCCGAGCTACCCCCGCTGTCAAACATCGTCACCACGGCGTGGACGCGCACCCACGGATTGTGCTTGAGCCCCCCGATCAGACTGGGAAGTCCAGTTCCGCCGCCAAAGCACCCGACATCGAGCTCACGGAGTCTCATCGCGGGCATTGTACAATGCGGTTTGTCCCGTCCTCATCGGAGTGCGTGTGCCATTCATCGACGTTCTGCTGCCAGAATTTGACCGCGAGAGCGGCTGGACGCGTCATCTACTCGAGTGCATCCCTGATGCTGCCTTCGAATGGAGACCGGATGACCGATCGACGGCAATGGGCGACCTAGCGGCCCATATCGCCGACCTGCCACGATGGATCGCCGTGGTCATGACCTGCCAGTCGTTTGATTTATCGTCGGACGCACATGAGAGGAAACCGCACGGAACATCAACCGCGCAGCTGCTGGACAGGTTCGATGCCAACGTCCGAGAGGGCCGCGCTAAGCTGGTGGGAGCCGTCGACGACACGCTATGTGAGCCGTGGACGCTCACCCGTGGTAAACACGACCTGTTTACGATGCCCAGAATCGTCATGATGCGTCACCTTGTCCTCAGCCATCTCGTTCATCATCGTGGCCAGCTGACCGTCTATCTTGGTATGCAAGACATCCCGGTCCCCGCGCTGTATGGGCCGTCTGCAGAATGAGGGCTCCCCCATATAGCGCTCACGCGCTTGCCTTCTGGACGGGGCAACCGGGCGGCTGGCGTTCGTCCTGTCGATATGCTGTCTGGTAAACCGATGCGACGTCTTGTGATTCTGGGTGTCGGCGCGGTGGGATTCGGACTCCTGCTGACCTTCAACGTGGGCGGCTACCGATACGGTATTTCGGATCAGGCCTTTTATATCCCGGTCATCCTCCGGCAGCTGACGCCGGATCTGTACCCGCACGATGCGTCGCTCATCGCCGCTCAGGACCGGTTCTTCCTGTTTGACGACTGGTTCGCAGGACTCCTCCATGTCACCGGCGTCTCCATTCCCACAGCGTTCCTCGCGGGATACAGTGTCACACTGCTGCTTCTCTTTGGCGCGATCGTGGGCATCGGCCGAGCAATGTATACGAGCTGGTGGACCGTCGCGGCACTCGCAATCGCGATGACGATGCGGCACCGCATTCCCGACACGGCAGTGAACACGTTCGAATCGTACTTCCACCCGCGCGTCCTGGCTTTCACGCTCGGGCTCTGGGCCGTCTTTGCCCTGTTGCGGGGGCGCTCGTGGCTGGCTCTGAGCATCACGACAATCGCGCTCTTGGCCCATCCGACGACAGGCCTGTGGTTTGTGATCTGGGTCGGCACGGCGGTGATCGTGGCCGACCGTGCGGCCCGGCCGGCGCTCATCGCGCTAGCCGCCGGGGCGGCGGTGATCGTCGTGTGGATGCTCGTTGGGCCGCTCCGAAGTCAGCTCCTCGTCATGGATGCGGCATGGTGGAGCGCACTGTCGTCCAAGGACTATCTCCTGGCGACCAACTGGCCGCTCGTCACCTGGATCGGCAACCTGGCGATAGCCTTGCTTATCGCGGCCATTTACCGGTACCGCAGGGCGATCAGTATCAGATCTCCGGCGGAGGACGGCCTCGTCGTCGGGTGTGCCGTGCTCCTTGGACTGTTTCTTCTGTCGGTGCCGGTTGCAGCAGTGCACATCGCGCTCGTCGTCCAGCTTCAGTTCAGCCGGATTTTCTGGATCCTGGACGTCTTCGCCAGCTGCTATCTGGTCTGGCTGCTCGTTGAGAGTCCGGTGTGGGCACGTGCCCGCGCCGCGTGGCTCCGGGTGACACCGCGGTTGGCCATCATCTCCCTCCTGTTGTTACTGGCGCTCGGGCGCGGCGGATACGTCATGCTCGTGGAACGCGCCGGCCAGCCGATCGTTCAGCCGTATCTTGCGGCCAACGACTGGCACGACGTAATGCAGTGGGCGTCACGTCAACCGGTGGGAACTCATTTTCTGGCGGAGCCGGACCACGCATCCAGATACGGGACAAGCGTACGGGCGGCCAGCGGTCGAGATGTCTATCTCGAAATCATCGGGGATACGGGAATCGCCATCTACTCTGAAGAGATTGCCACCAGACTCTCCACGCGACTCAGAGACTTGGGCGATTTCGCATCGCTCGACGCCGCACGTGTGTTGAAGCTGGCGGACCGCTACGCGCTCGATTTCCTCATCACGGAACAGGCGCTGGACCTCCCGGAGACCCGACGAACCGGCCGGTTTCACATCTACGATCTCGCCGGGCGCAACCAACGAGTGCGACGCGTATCGGCGCGAGACACTGCCCAGCGTGGCAACTGATGCGATGGGCCACCACACGGTGACACCCGACACCTCCGGTCCTGGTCGCGGTCCCATCCTGGACTACGCGGTCTCGCAGCCTGGGTCTGGGCCGGATGGTTCCAGACGACTCGACGCGCTACCTGGTCTCGATCAATTCGTCCCGGCGCCAGGTCTGGCCGGCAGGCATCGCATGACGCTTTATACCTGGGGTCGGCCGCGCTACTTCCCACGTCTCCCACGACCGCAGCCCCGTTACTTCGACGTGGCGCCCGGCACACGGGTCCTCGCCCATTGTTACTGGCAACCCGACCCACGAGAGCATCCAACGCTTCTTGTCTTGCACGGTCTCGAGGGGTCGAGCACGGCACACTACATGCGTGGGCTGGCGGACAAGGGCCATGCTCGGGGCTTCAATGTCGTGCTGCTGAACCAGCGTAATTGTGGCGGAACCGAACACTTGTCGGAGGGCCTGTACCACTCAGGCCTCTCATCAGACCCCGCCACTGTTATTCAGGAACTTGTGGAGCTTGATGGGCTCACCCGTGTCGCTGTCATCGGGTACTCACTGGGCGGGAACATCGCGCTCCGTCTCGCCGGCGCCCACGGACCGCGCGGACCAGCTAATGAGATCATCGCGGTATGCGCCGTCTCGCCCACGATGGACCTTGCGCGCTGCGTCGAGGCCTTGGAACGTCCCGGGAACCTGATATACGAGCTCAACTTCGTCAGAAACCTGCGCCGGCTGATGCGGCGAAAGGCGCGAGCATTTCCAGGTCGTTTCGACCTCGGTAATCTGGCTGGCGTCAGGACCGTTCGCGGTTTTGACGAGACATTCACCGCTCCTCATCATGGGTTTCGGGATGCCGACGACTACTATGACCGAGCCAGCAGCCTGCGGGTGGCCGATACCATTCAGTTGCCCACATTGATCGTCAGCGCCGAGGATGACCCGTTCGTCCCACCCGAACAATTCCACGATCCAGCCGTCGTCAACAACCCAGCGATCACCGTGGCCGTCACCAAACACGGAGGGCACTGCGGATTTTTCAACGGCGCGACGACCGACTTTGACGGCTACTGGGCAGAGCGAATCGCAATCGAGTTCGCCGGGCGCCACGACCCACTGTCAACACCATAACGCTGTGTATTGAGTCGGTCTTAGCGCCGGTTCAGCTCGTCTGGACGACGATGAATTGGGGTATAGGACTGCTCAGGGATGCCGCGACGGCTCGCAGTAATTCGCTCTCGTTGACGCTGCCGGTCGCGTCTGATTTGATGTAGGCAAGTGCGCTTCCGCATCAAGGCGTGCCACCGGCAGAGTCAGTCGCTCGGTCTCCTCAAGAACACCGGTGTCGACAGCCGTTCACTATCCGCCACGCACAACGCCATTTCCCGCCCGGCGAGACGCGCGAAGGTCTCGGACTCGTGCCACGACTGATGGTGAAATTCGAAGGCTGCACGAGACCCAGATGGAAGAGTTGTCAGAAACGAGCCCAGGACATCGAGATCCTTCTTGAACGAAGGTGGCAACTGAAATAGCAGAACAGCTAGCTTCAGTCCCAGAGACCCGGCGCGTCGCAGAACGCTCGAATCAGTTGATCGCAGTCCTTCAACCGGGCATCGTGTGTGATTCGCCGGAGCGCCTTGAGCGTGAGCTGAAATGTCTCCGGAGTGATCGCTGACCATCCCCGAAGGAGACGCTCCGCCGGCATCCGGTAGAAGGTCTAGTTGATCTCCACGGTCGGCAGCTGGTCCGCATAGTAGGCAGCATGTTCTTCGACGAGAACTTCTTCCGATAGAAGCTCCCCTTCCACTCGGCGTAGTTGTAGCCCGACGTCCCGACCCAGAACCGCGAACCTCCGGAGTGAGTCATACTTCGCAGTGTACCGGATTCGCCAGACGGCCTCGGAGTGCAAAGACGATGCCCCCGAAATCGATGTGTGCACTCACACCACGACTGACGCCTCGAGAAACCCGACTCGTGGGCCGCCTCCGGACGCCCCAACAGGTGCAGCGCTTTCTCAACGACCTGCCGTATAACGACGAGCCGCTTCCCGGCGGGGCGACGCTTCGCAGCTTCCGGGGGGTGGTGAAGCACTGGAGCGCGCACTGCATGGAAGCGGCGCTCGCTGCGGCGGTACTTCTCGAGTATCACAGGTATCCGCCACTGGTCTTGAGTCTTGAATCGGTGGACCACCTCGACCATGTACTTTTTGTCTATCGTCGAAGCCGCCACTGGGGCTCTGTCGCACGGTCACGCGACCCGGGACTGCATGGACGTAGGCCAGTCTTCCGAACCGTACGTGATCTGGTGCTGAGCTATGTCGACACGTATATCGACCTGACGGGCCGCATCGTCGGATACGCCGTGGTTGACCTCCGCCTGCTTGGTCGATACGACTGGCGTTTCTCAACCCGCAACATATGGAGAGCCGAACGTCTTCTCCAAGACTCCCCACACCGACCGATTCGCTCGTCTGACCGACGCATCGCCCGTCTCAGGCGCCAGTTCCGAGCGTTCAAGAAGCAGTATCCGAACCGAGCGCCGCTGTATTACAAGGATCAGGAGAGGTGGAGCGAAATACCACAGGGGCCGTGGGGGCCGGAAGAGTCGTAGGTCGTGGGTCGTGAAGGGCTGAGGCGTAAATCGTCGGTTGGTCTAGTCCAGATCAAAGTCGCGCATCGGTTTTTCGATCGGTTCCTTCTTCGCCTGCTTGAGCGCCTCGTCGAAACGCTTCGACAATACGTCACTGCGTCCCTTTTCTTGTACCACTGACTGACTGAACAATGCCTCCCGCTTGGCCTTCTCGGATGCAAGAATATGGTGAGCTTCGTCGAGCTTGGGTTTGTCCGTTCGCTCAGGTTTTCGATGTGATAGCACTCGCCTCAGAGCAACATCGACGACGAGCGTCGAGCCACAACATGGACAGTCGATCTCTAGTTCTGATGAGAGCTTGTCCATGCGGGCCCCGGGAAGCTCTTGGTGATGGCTGGATGTCGTCGTCCGATGCTGGAGGAACGACCGCTAGCCCTCTTCCTCGTACTCGCCTTCGGGCAGCGGACTGACCCTGGTCGAGGCTCTCAGCGCCTCGCGGTAGTCGTACACGGCCATATCTTGCACGTGAAGGGAGAGTCCACAACTTGCCGCCTTCTTGTCAATCAGAACCGCCACCGGACTACCTTCCACGCCGTCCTGAAATCGAAGCCGACAACCGCAGGCCAGCCGCGCGTGCTGAAACCCCTTCAACATACGCGGATCATACTACAGGTGAGGAGGGTCGAGAGTCGCTCGTCGCGAGTCGAGGATAGTCCAGGGACGAGAAACGCGCGGTGGTCGGGATGACTGTCGGGTCCACGGTCGAGTGCATCCGTGTGAACGAGACGGTCAGAGCAGCGACTTTAGATCGGCCTCGAACTGGTCCTTTGTGCCGATACCCATGTGTGTCTTGCACCACGTGCCATCGCGGTCGATCCAGAAACTCATCGGGAGTCCCCAGATCGGCCCCCAGGCTTCCTGAAAATCCGTCTCGCCGAGACCGACAAGCATCGGGTAGTTCACCGCAAACTCGTCGGCGAACGGCTTGATCTGGTCTGCGGTATCGTCGGTCGACAGGCCAAGCATAACGAACCCGTCGTCGCGGTACTCGTCCTGCAGCTCGATGAAGCCTGGGATCTCGATCTTGCACGGCCCACACCAGGTCGCCCAGAAGTTCAGCAGGATAACGTTACCCTTGAACGATGCGAGGTTGACGTCGTTCCCGTCCATGTCCTTGAGGGTGTAATCGAGCGGTGCCGTCTTGGCGTCAGCCTCACACGCCGCCGCCACCACCTTTCCCCCAGACAGCTCAAACGACTCGACCGTAAACCCTGGTGTCGCCGGAAGTGTCAACAGCGCTAGCGCCAGTGCCGCCCCTACCGCTCCAGCCCATCTCCGCATCATATGAACTCCCTCAATCGGTGTACTGCCTGACGTAGTCGGCAACCCGGCCGATCTCCACCGGACCCTGCTCGGCCACTAACACGTACGTGTTGGCGTCTCCAGACCAGATTACCGCGTCGTGGCCTACGATCTCAAGGATCTGCTCTCGATCGGACCGTCCGGGCACCACAAAGAGTGAGAGCGGCTGGCCACGCCATTCGCAAAACATGTGGGCCATCGCCCCCTCGTCATACAGACACTGCCGCACATCGAGCAGATCGCAATCGGCCGATTCGGGTTGTACAGCCGTGTCGATGCTAAACCTTTCGACAAGAACACCCCCTGCCTGCTCTTCGTCAAACCCGGTTACCACCTCTTCAAGATGGGTAAAACAGCGGTCGTGGTCGATGTCCAGCTAGGCCGAGACGGCCGCCTCGAGCTGCTTGTTCTGTCCGACCATGAAGACGGTACCAACCGCCAACAGTACCGTGGCCGCCACTGAAAGCGGAACCTAGCCGACAGTGCGACGCGGGGGGGGGCGCCCGACCGAGCTGACGTCGGCCGCCACCCTCGGGGTTTCACGCTGGGACGAAGTATCCCTTCAGGATAACGAATGTCGACGGAAACGGACACGGCTGCCTGACCGGCAGCTACTGAAGCCCAAACCTCTGCCATTTCCTGCACGTTTACATCGGTACGGACCTTGCTTTTCTCAGGATCCGATTCATTGCGACGCTCGTCTTAGCTACAGTAAGATGATCGATGTCCCCGATGTCAGGCCTGCCCTGGCCATGTGGCCGCCACGAGGTGCTTCGATGACCCGCAGCCGTCTCCGATGCAGAATCAGAAGTTTGGTTTCCGCATGCCTTGCTCTCTTGTTGCTGACCGTGACGACCGAGGAGCTCAGCGCTCAGAACAAGTTTTTTCCGTTCTACGGTAAGAACAGGGTCAAGTATGACAAGTTCGACTGGCACATCTACACGACCGACCACTTCGAGATCTACTACTACCCTGAGCTCGAGCAACATCTGGAGCGAGTGGCCAGTTACGCCGAAAGCGCCTATCAGCAGATCAGTGCCAATCTTCAACACGAGCTGGCGTCTATCGTACCGCTGGTCATCTTCAAGACCCACAGCGAGTTCGAGCAGCAGAACATCATTCCCGGCCAAAGCCCTGAGGGCGTTGGGGCCTTCGCCGAACCTGGGCGTGACCGGATTGTGCTACCGCTCGATGAGCCACCGGATGGACTCTACCGGCTGATCACGCACGAACTGACGCACATTTTCATGTTCGATGTCGTGCCCCGATCACTGATCCGGGCCAGCGTGCCGTTGTGGGTCGACGAAGGGATGGCTGACTACCAAGCCGCTGTCTGGCGGCCGCTAGATCTGATGCAGGTGCGCGACGTGGCGGTATCGGACAGTGTGCCATCGATGACCGATTTTCAGGGTTATGGTGGATTCTCCAACGCCAGGGTCGTCTACAACCTAGGACACGCGGTGTTCGAGTTCATCGAAGATCGGTGGGGCCAGGCAGGGATCCGTGAGTTCTTGTTCGGTCTCCGTCGAATGTCGATTGGCGGCGGGGATGACAGCTTGTACGAAGAAGCCTTTGACCTCGACGCTGAGGAGTTCGACGACCAGTTCCGACGCTATCTCGACGATCGATTCGAGGTGTTCCGGGACAAGGAACGGCCGATCGATTACGGGCGTGATCTGGCGCCAGACCTCATCTCTCGCTACCCAGTCGTCTACAACATCGAAAGCTCTCCAACGGGCGAGGTCATTGCCGCCGTCGCCATGAACCGTAAGGACCAGGAGTTCGACATCGTCCTCTTGTCCGCCCGGACGGGCGAGATCATCGATAACCTCACTGAGGGCTTCGACCAGTCGTTTGGGTTCGACTACATTCCGCTTCCCGGACAGCGGTTCAACACCGTTTCGTGGATCACCTGGTCACCGCAAGGCGACCACGTCGCCTACCTCGTGCGGAAGGGAAAGTACAAGTCGCTCGTCATACAGAACGTCCTCACTAAAGACGTGGAACGTCGGATCGATCTCGACATGGTCGATGAACCCGAATCACCCGACTACTCACCGGACGGAACAACGATCGTATTCTCAGCGCTCACGGCTGGTGTCGGAGACATCTTCGAACTCGACCTTGCGACCGAGGAAGTGACCAACCTGACGAACGATGCGTTCGCAGACTATGCGCCGCTGTATTCCGCGGATGGCAGCACCATCGTGCATCTTGCCAGGGTCTCTGGGAACAACAAGTACTTCGCGATCAACCGAACCGACCGAACCCACACCCAGCTCACCTTTGGCACGCACGACGATGCAGGTGGACAGTTCATCGATGACCGAACCCTGGTCTTTGCGTCGACCGCCGTCGACCCGGCTCAACCCATCGACCCTGATGTCGCGCGTGACGGGGAAATTTTCAACATCTGGACATTGGACCTGGAGAACGGCGAACTTCAGCAGTTCACTGATACCGCCACCGGTAACGTCAATCCCATCGTAGTCAGAGGCGGCGAGGAGGATGAAACCGAAGAACGAATCGCCTTTATCACTTACTACGAAGGAGAGTACGGACTGCATACAGTGGCACGAGACGAGGCGCTGTATACGGCCGAGGCGGAGGACTTCGGTTCACCCGGCTCGATCATCGACTTCCAAGCGCCTCTGACCCACAGCTTGATTCGTGACAACAGTCGGCAAAAGGGCGCGTTCGAGAACATGCTCCTCGACGGGCGGCCACCCGTGAACTTCGGCGTCACCAGCAACGGTGACGTGCTCGGCGGCACCCAGATAGTCTTCACAGACCTGCTGGGCGATCAGCAGTTCAACTTTACGGCTTACTCGGTGTCACAGTATCGGACTTTCGGTGGGTCGTACAGCAACCAGGCCGGTCGCATCCAATTCGGCCTGCAAGGCTTATCCCAGGAGCAGTTCTTCTTCGCTTTTTCACCGGGTATCGCCTTCGACCCGGGCCTAGCCTTTCTCAGGAGAGAGGACGCGTTGGCCGTTCGGACGACGCGGGGAGGAACCTTCTACTCGAGCTACCCGCTCGATCGGTTCCGTCGGCTGGAGTTCTCTGCCGGTTTGTTCCACACTAGCGAGTCATACGACAACCCGTTACTTCAGGAGCAATCCGAACAGTTCCAGCAAGAGCGGTTCGGCACGAACATCTTCCGCAACGGGAACTACTTGCCGTTGGGCGTCGCGCTCGTCCAGGAGACGGCCGTCTTCCGGGAGTACGGCCCGTTGTCGGGGAGCACGTTCAGGCTCGGCTACGAGTTTGCACCGCCGTCGGGTGACAGGTTCCTCTCTCGCCAGACGTTCGATATCGATGCCCGCAAGTACTTACGAATTGCCGAAAACGGAGTGTTCGCCGTGCGTGGGCGTGGATTCAAGAGCTTTGGCGACTTCCCCGACTTCACGTTTTTCGGCGGTAATTCAGAAATGCGCGGATATGACTACCTGGAGTTTCTTGGACACAAGGCGTTCTTTGGTAACGCCGAGCTTCGTTTCCCTTTGATTGAGGCGATGGCGACCCCAATCGGCGTTCTCGGCGGTGTCCGGGGTGCGTTCTTTATCAATTTCGGAACAGCGGGTTTCGAAGGTGAGCCGCTCAACCCCTGGTCCTCTGACTCGGAAGTGTTTCGAGGTGTCGAGTCGTTCGTCTTCAATCCAGATCTGCAGGAAAACCAGCGGGTGTTCGGCGAACCCACGATCGTGGACAGCTTCAGGTTGGTGAACGCCCGGGCGTCCTATGGCATCAGCCTCTCAACGCTGGCGCTCGGGTTCCCGGTTCACTTTGACTGGGCCTGGCGGACCCTCTTCAACAAAAATTGGGAGGACGTCTTCTTCGCCCAGGACGGCGGCAGCGCGGCATTCAGGAAGGTCAAATTCTCCACTTGGATCGGGTATGACTTCTGAGACCACGCCGGACGGCTGCTCGAAGGGCGTCGACTTATTGGTTGACTGCCTGGAGGGAAGGCTGTCGCGTCACACCCGCGACGAGCTCGACCCAACCTCAGCGACTGCCAAAACTGCGTGAGTCAGCTCCGGACCTACCGAACTACTGTCTCACTGTTGCATAAGCTCCGAGACCAGGACCTATCGCCGGAACTCGAAGCTCGGTGGCAACCTTCCTCGAAGGCCACACAATAGATCGATGGGCCGGGTAGGCCAGATGCGCGCTAATACCGAGTCAACCGCAACTCCGACCGGTCCAGATCCATGGCCACGCGATAGTGGCGCAGGAAGTCATGACCGATGATCCCACCAATGTGAAATCCCATCAGTATGCTCGGCCGGTGCAGGTTGAGGACAACCACGGAGAAATCGTCGTACTCGATGTCGCCGAACGCCAGGTCGACACCAGGTAGCAGGAATGCATCCTGGTCCCACCCCGAGGTGCCAAAGACTCGCAGTGGGATGTAACGCTGGGGCACCATCCGGAGGGCAGCTACGGTACCCAGGCTGATCGAAATCACTTCGCCGCCCGTGTCCACAACGAAACTTTTCGGGTGGTCGCCGTTGACGACGCCTCGAACCACTGCCAGACGTTGCACACGCATCGGCAGCTCAACGTCGGCCGGCTCGTCTGGCAGGTGCTCTGCCAGAACCAGGTGGTTGTTGCGGTAGTCGATGGCGACAGACAGACCAAAAGCAAGTGGCGAGATGCTATCCGGAACTCGTGGACTCGGCATGCCGGTCAAGGTCAGCGGCGGATTCTTTATGATCGCGGGGATGTTTCGAACTTCGAACGATCCTATTTCCAGAGAGTCAACGCGTCCAAAGTCGAGCCCCCGCATCCCAACTTCGCCGACGCCAGCGCTGATCGTCTGGGTAATCGCCCGGACGCCAACGCTCTCGGCCAGCTCCTGAGAAAGCACCATCTGCTCGGCACCGCTGTCGATCACAAGCTCAACGGGATCGTTGCCGTTGATCCGACCTCGAACCACGATCTTGTCGTTGACCAACCGAAACGGAAGGGTGTGCACGACACCTGCTCGAGGCATCTCGAACGGCACCCGATCCCCGAACGAACGAAGAAATCTCGTCTCGGATCTAGCCCACCCGGCCTGGCGTGTCTCGCGAACATTTGGCAATACTTCGAGGTAGCGATCGAACGCATCGGCCGCGGCTTTGTATCGGCGTAGGCCACGGAGGATCGTACCGTGCGTGTGGTGAAGAACCGGATCGGTCGGGCTGACTGCGATGGCGGCCTGAATCTCAGTGAGGGCCTCTTCGTGACGATTCCGAGCCGCCAGACCGCGTGCCAGCCCGTGACGCGCCCGTGTGTGTGACGGCGCCCGCGTCAAGACCTCATCATAGATGGCTTCAGCTTCCGCAAAGAGACCATACGACCACAATCCATCGGCCGTTAGGGTCCGAAGTTCTGGCCTGTCGCCGATGTCGAGCGAGTCGAGAAGAACGGCCTCGTCATGCGCGCGGTTGAACTCAGCCGCCAACAGTAGCGACCTTAGAAGCCCACCGGACGCCCGCAGCAGTTGCTCCGGCTCGGCCCCCTCCTTGGCCCGTTCGTAGACCGAGATGGCTTCACCGTAGCGCTCATCGGCAAAAAGAAGGTCGCCCAGCTCGAGCTGTATCTCGCTGATCGCCGATGCCGGACCAGCTGCGCCGACCACGACCGAAAGGGCCACGGCCACTGCAGCGACTGGCAACAATACACGAACGGACATCCGCATAGATCCTTCTAATGGAGGCAAAACCTCACGTCGACAAACTATGACCGATCAGATCCGCCGCTGGCAAGACGGGCGGCAGGCAAGAAGTTAGGTGGGAGGAGAACCGCAGATCTATCGTCGACAGGCCCCCGCTACCGGGTGTAGTGTTCGATCTCCACGCCGTCGTACATCTCGTCCACTCGCAGGATCTGCGCGTTCCGACTGTAGGAACCGAGCTCGTAGTCTTCGCTCATGATCAGGGCCTTCACCGGCTTCGTGGGACAGACTTCGGCGCATAACCCGCAGAAGCTGCACCGAGACAGATTGAAGTCAAAGTAGTCGAGCACCTTGATCTTATGGCCGGGCTCGCGGTGTCCACCCAGGTTGATCAGTTCGTCCGGACAGACTTTGGCGCACTGGTCGCACACGATGCACGTTTGCGCCCCCGTCTCCGGCTCCACCTGCAGGCGAAGAAGACCACGGAACCGAGGGGCGACCGGCCGTCGCTCCTCGGGGTACTGAAACGTGAACGCAGGCTGGGGTGTGTACTTGAGCGTGACCCACATCCCCTTGAGCAGGTCTACCAGGAAAACAGTTCGGAAGAGCTTGGCCAGAAACAGCATGTCTATCCCCGATCCTCGACAGTGATTGGCTCGTTTGCCCCGACCATGATCACGCGCTCACGCGTCAGCACGGTGCTCTCTTTACGAATCTTGTCCTGGAGTCGCATCAAACCGTACAGGAGCGCTTCCGGGCGAGGCGGACAACCCGATACATACACATCAACCGGCACAATCTTGTCGACGCCTTGCAGGACGCTGTATGTCGGAAACGGTCCGCCCGCGTTCGAACAGCTCCCCATCGAGATGACCCACTTGGGCTCGGGCATCTGGTCATAGAGACGCCGTAGTACCGGTGCCATTTTCTTGGTCACCGTTCCCGCCACGATCATCAAGTCGGATTGTCTAGGCGACGCCCGAAAGACCTCGGCACCAAACCGCGCGATGTCGTAACGAGATGTCGACGTCGCGATCATCTCAATCGCACAACAGGCCAGACCGAAACCCATGGGCCACAGGGACGACTGGCGAGCCCAGTTCAAGACACGGTCGAGATTGGTGGTGATGAAATTATCTGAAAATTGATGATCAATTAGACCCATTCTGTCAACCCGTCAGATGCCGTGAAACTATTTTCCCTCGAACCACTGCGCGTTAACTTCGGTGAAGTTCTGCCACTCGTCTGGAACCTCATCGTTTACAAAAATTGCCTCGACAGGACAGGCTGGTACGCACGCACCGCAATCGATACATTCTTCGGGGTGAATATAAAGCATCGTTTCTGCTTCGTATTCTTCTTCGTCCTTACGTGGATGGATACAATCGACAGGACAAACATCCACACACGCAGTGTCCTTGGTCCCGATGCATGGTTCGCAAATCGAATAAGCCATTCATTCCTCCGAATACAGCGACGCCAATAATCGCACACAGAATACACCCCGGCGGTTTTAAGGTGCAAGACCAGAGACGCTAGGGCCTTGAGTAGTCAGCGATCACTGGACCGCGCTGACCACAAACGATAACATCGCCCGTCGGTCCATAGTATGCGTCGTTGACC
>Ga0310123_10000533_pt1 | contig 33737 bp, 35 predicted proteins | sample CB6_AW_1057_MG_FD_203505 | JGI IMG/M metagenome (GOLD analysis project Ga0310123, IMG submission 203505) | Marine microbial communities from Western Arctic Ocean, Canada - CB6_AW_1057 | ecosystem: Environmental > Aquatic > Marine > Oceanic | place: Canada: Western Arctic Ocean | collected... | reverse complement strand
TAGAATTTTTTTTTATTTTCAACAAAAATTTATTTTAAAAAATAAATAATGAAATATAAAACACCTTCATTGCTTCAGTCAATAACTCCTATCATTTTTTTAGTGGTAATGTTATCAATTAATGTTTTTATTTTTGGCGATTTATCTCTTGATGGTAGCAATCAAATTGTATTGATTCTTTCTGGAGGATTAGCATCAATAATTGCTTATTTTAATGGAGTTAAATGGAAAACATTACAAGAAGGTATTGTAAGTAATATAAATTCTGCTATACCTTCATTAATAATTTTATTACTTGTAGGAGCTCTTGCTGGTTCTTGGATGATTAGTGGGATAGTTCCTTCTATGATTTATTATGGAATTCAAATTTTAAGCCCTGATATTTTTCTTTTGGCTTCATGTATTATATGCATTATTGTTTCGCTGGCGACTGGTAGTTCTTGGACAACTTCAGCCACTATTGGAATAGCTTTGATGGGGGTAGGGAAATCATTAGGTGTAGATGATGGTTTTATAGCTGGTGCTGTTTTAAGTGGTGCTTATTTTGGAGATAAAATGTCTCCTTTATCTGATACAACAAATTTAGCTCCTGCAGTTTCAGGAACTACTTTATTTAAACATATAAGATATTTATCATATACTACTATACCATCAATAATAATATGTCTTTTAATATTATTAATTTCAGGTTTTTTATTTGTTGAACCTTCTTCTTTTGAAAATTCATTAATCGTATCCGAATCTATAAAAGAAAAATTTTTCATATCTCCAATTTTATTTTTTCCACCGTCTGTTGTTATCTTTTTGATTTATAAAAAGGTTTCTGCTATTCCAGCATTATTTTTTGGAGTTGTATTAGGTGTATTGTTTGCAATAATTTTTCAATCAAATATTATTTATGAGATCTCTTTAGATGGTAGAAAAAATTGGATTTCTATTTTTTCTGGTGTTATGATTTCATTATATGGAAATGTTTCTATAGAAACATCAAATGAAATGGTTACAGATTTATTGACATCAAGTGGTATGTTTGGAATGTTATCTACAATATGGTTGATTTTTTCTGCTATGATTTTTGGTGGGGCTATGGAAAAAGGTGGTTTTCTTTCAAAAATTGCTAATACTATTTTAAACCAGGTTAAGTCAACTGGATCATTAGTTACATCTACTGCTGGTTCATGTATTTTTTTAATATCACTGCATCAGATCAATATTTATCAATTGTTATTCCTGGAAAGATGTATTCAAATTATTATAAAGAAAGAGGTCTTGCTCCAGAAAATTTGAGTAGAACACTTGAAGATAGTGGAACAGTTACATCAGTTCTTGTACCGTGGAATACTTGTGGTGCTTATCATTCTAGTGTGTTGGGTGTTTCTACTTTAACTTATTTACCTTATTGTTTTTTTAATATTATAAGTCCATTTATGACAATTCTTTTTGCATATTTAAAAATTAAAATTAAAAGGCTTTAAATTAAATATACTAATATGAAAAAATACGTATTATTTTGTTGTTGTTATTTTTTTTTTATTTGTGTTCAAGCACAATGGAAGCCTGAAGGTAATAAAATTATAACAAAATGGGCTGAAAGTATAAATCCTGAGTATGTTCATCAAGAATATCCAAGACCAAGACTAGTAAGAAATGAATGGAAAAATTTAAATGGATTGTGGGATTATGAAATAACTAAACTTGGGGTTAATAAACCTAATTTTTATAAGAATAAAATTTTGGTTCCTTTTCCTATAGAATCTAGTTTATCTGGTGTTCAAAAAAATGTAGGTAAGGACAATGAACTTTGGTATCATTCCATATTTATTGTTCCTAAATCATGGAAAGGTAAAAATATTATTTTGCATTTTGGAGGTGTTGATTGGAAATCAGAGATTTGGATAAATGATGTATATGTTGGATCTCATCAAGGAGGATATGATCCTTTTTCATTTGATATTACTTCTTATTTAAATAACAAAAAAAATCAAAAGTTAGTTGTAAAAGTTTGGGATCCTACGGATGAAGGTTATCAACCTAGAGGAAAACAAACCATAAATCCACATGGTATTTGGTATACAGCTGTAACTGGTATTTGGCAAACTGTGTGGATTGAGCCGGTAAATTCAAATTACATAAAAATAGTTAACATAGTTTCAAATGTTGATGAAAGTAATATCTCAATTAAACTTATTAGTTCAGAAACATTAGAAAAGGATTATTTTGAGATTATTATTAAAGATGGAAATACCACCGTATCGTTAGCGAAATCACCTGTAAAATCTAAATTAGATGTATTAATTAATAATGCAAAACTTTGGAGTCCTGAATCACCATTTTTATATGACATTGAAATAAATTTAGTTAGTAATGGAAAAATTGTTGATTCTATAAAAAGTTATTTTGCTATGCGTAAAATATCAACTAGGAAAGACGAAAATGGAATTTTTCGTTTACAATTAAATAATGAAGATTATTTCCAATTTGGAACTCTTGATCAGGGATGGTGGCCTGATGGTTTATATACTGCCCCCTCTGATGATGCCTTAAAGTATGATATTATAAAAACTAAGGAATTGGGATTTAATATGATTAGAAAGCATGTAAAAGTTGAGCCTGCTAGGTGGTATTATCATGCAGATAAAATAGGAATGTTAGTTTGGCAAGATATGCCAAATGGAGAAAATTTTCGCTTTCCTAAATGGCAGAGAGATAAATTTTTTGATGGTGATGAATTTATTCCAAGTTCTGAATCTGAAGATAATTTTAGAAGTGAATGGAAAAAAATTATTGATTTTTTATATTCTAATCCATCAATTGTTTGTTGGGTCCCTTTTAATGAGGCATGGGGACAATTTAAAACCGTTGAAATTTCAGAATGGACTAAATTATATGATCCCAGTCGTTTAGTTAATTCTGCTAGTGGTGGAAATTATTATAGGACAGGTGATATCACAGATATACATAATTATCCAGGCCCAAAAATGCTTTTTTTTGATAATGAAAGAGTAAATGTTTTAGGAGAATATGGTGGGATTGGTTTAGCAATAGATGGTCATCTTTGGCAACCTGATAAAAATTGGGGATATGTAAAATTTAAAAATTCTATAGAAGCAACTGATCAATATGTTAGCCTTGCAAATCAACTTTATAAAATGATAGAATTTGGTTTTTCTGCAGCTATTTATACACAAATTACAGATGTGGAGATAGAAGTAAATGGACTTATGACCTATGATAGAAAAATTGTTAAACTTGATTTAGGAAGAGTAAGGGAAATTAATAGAAAAATTTGTAATGTATTTCAGTAACTAGTTTTTTTTATATTCAATAGACTTATTATATATAATTTATGAAGTAATTCATAAGCTTTTTATGATTGTTAAATAGCTAGTATATCGTTTTTTCCATATGGTCTTATCTATATTTTTTTTGACATTACAATTTGGTTCATTTTCATGATTACAATTATTGAATTTACATTTATCTCTTAATTTATTGAATTCAGGAAAAGTATATTTTATTTCATTTTTTTCTATTCCATAAAATTTAAATTCTTTAAATCCTGGTGTATCAATAAGAAAACTATTTTCATTAATTTCAAACATTTCAGAAAAAGTTGTTGTTTGTTTTCCTTTTTTAGTTTTCTTAGAAATAGGATTAATTTTTTGTTTCGATTTATTACACAATAAATTTATTAAAGTAGATTTTCCTATTCCAGAATTTCCAATCACTAATGTTTTATTCTTTTTCAGTATTTTAAGTAGGTTATGGACATTAATATTATATTTAGCTGATATAATAAAAGCATCAAACCCAATAGTTAAATAATTTTTTAAAATAATATTTAGATTTTCTAATTCATTTTTGTTTAAAATATCCAATTTATTAAAAACTATAATAGGTCTAATATTGTAGTAATTTGCTGACACAAGACATCTGTCTATAAAGCTAATTTTAGTATATGGTTCTTTGATACTACATAATATTAATAATTGGTCAATGTTAGAAGCTATAATGTGTCCTTTATCATTTCTATTTGATTTTCTAATTATACAATTTTTTCTTTTGTGTATATTATTAATAATAAAATCTTTATTTTTATTTTTTATTAATTCTACATAATCTCCTGAGGCAATTGGATTTGTTAATTGGTTATCAATTTTAAGTTTTCCTCTTAATATAGTTTTATAGATTTTATTATTAATTTTTACATCATACCATTTACCAGTTGATTTAGTAATTAAACCTTTCATTTAATTAATTATTAGGGATTTATATGTATTTATAATGTAATTTAAAATAGTTTCTCTTCCAGTTTTTTTTATTGATGAAGTAATAAAAAATGTAGGTATTTCTTTCCAAGTTTTAAGGAGTTCTTTATTAAAATTATCTATATTTTTATTGATATTTGAAGAATTAATTTTGTCACATTTAGTATAAATTAAATTAACAGGAATATTATTTTTTCCAAGAAAATTAATACAATCAATATCAATTTTTTGAGGCTTTAATCTGCTATCAATTAAAATAAAAACTAAAGCTAATTTTTTTGATTTGAGCAAAAAATCTTTAATCATATTGTCCCATTTTTTTCTATTTTTTTTACTTGTTTTTGCCCAACCATATCCTGGTAGATCAACAAAATATATATTTTTATTAACTATAAAATGATTTATTAATTTTGTTTTCCCAGGTTTAGAGGAAATTTTAGATAGATTTTTATTATTTACTAGCATGTTTATTAATGATGATTTTCCAACATTTGATCTTCCAAAAAAAACAAATTCTGGTAATTTTTCTTTTGGACATTCTTTTAAATTAGAACTACTTTTAACAAATTTAGCTTCTATATTTTTCATAATTATTTTTATCCTCTTTGCAATTTTAATTTAATTTTAAAGTTTAGGTATTATATTTAGATATAATAATGAGAAAGAATTTTTTAATTACTTTAATTATTTGTGGTTTTTCATATTCCTCAAAATCCCAAAGTAATACAATAAATTTAGGAAACTATGATGATAATCGTATTCATTATGGTTTTTTACTTGGCTTGCATTCTTCGTATTATAGGATGTATTATTCTAATAATTTTATAGATTCAAATTATAATAATCTTCATAGTATCCTGCCTTCTTCTAAACCTGGATTTAAGCTTGGTTTTATTTCTGATTTTAATTTAATCTATCCATTTGATTTTAGAACATTATTACAAGTTGCTTTTTATGAATTTAATATGGATTATTTGTATACAGATGGTACTATTTTTTCTGATACCAGATCTGCTACATTACTTGAATTTCCTTTATTAATTAAATATAAATCAAAAAGAAGGAGTAATCATAGAATGTATATGCTTGGAGGATTAAAACCAAGTTTAGAAATTGGAGCAAAAAATAAGGATGAAGCAGGAAAAGATATTTTAAATTTAAAATCTTTTGATTTATCCTTAGAAATAGGTTTTGGCAGTGATATTTTTTTTCAGTTATTTAAATTATCTCCAGAAATAAGATATTCTAGAGGACTAATAAATTTATTAAAAAATAATCCTGATAATTTTAATGAATATAATTTACCAATTGAAAAATTGTTTGTTCATAATATTTCAGTTTTCTTTACTTTTGAAGGTGGGCCTAAATAATAATAAAAAAATAGCTTTAATTACAGGTGCAACATCAGGAATTGGTGAGGCAACAGCTATATTATTGTCAAATTATTGTTCATTAATAATTTGTGGTAGAAGAAAAGATAAACTAGAAAAATTAGAAAAATCTTTATCTAAAAAAACTAATATATTATCTCTTTGCTTTGATGTTAGAGATAAGAAGGTTATTAAAGATAAAATCCAAGGATTAACTAATGATTGGAAATGCATTGATATATTAGTTAATAATGCTGGTAATGCTCATGGTTTTGATTTAATTCATGAAGGTAATTTAGAAGATTGGGATGCGATGATAGATATTAATGTTAAGGGTTTGTTGTATGTTACTAAATCAGTTGTTCCTTTTATGGTTAAAAGAAAAAATGGAATAATAATTAATATTGGTTCAATAGCAGGAAAAGAAGTTTATACTAAGGGAAATGTTTATTGTGCATCAAAATTTGCAGTAGATGCAATTTCCAAAGGGATGAGATTAGATTTGAATAATTTTAATATAAAAGTTACATCTATTAATCCAGGATTAGTAGAAACAGAGTTTTCTATGATTAGATTTAAAAATAATATAGATAAAGCAAGAAATGTATATAAAGGCATGCAGCCTTTAAAAGCAAATGATATAGCTGAGATTATTGATTTCATAATAAAAAGACCTGATAATATTTGTATTAGTGATATAAGCATACTTCCTAAGTCTCAAGCATCTTCTACAGTTATTAAAAGATCTGATTAATATTTTAAAATATATTAAACAACAAGTTATGTCAAACAAGATATTAATAATAGGAGCTGGAAAATCATCTCCATTTTTAATTGAATACTTATATGAAAGAAGATTTAATTTAAATATTGATCTTACTGTAATGGCAGATAAAAAATCTGATTATTTTGAGAAAAATTTTAAAGATTTGAATTTTATAAAAGTAAATATTAATGATTCCAATGTTTTAAAAGATTTAATTGATAAGTCTTACATTGTAATTAGTTTATTGCCACCAACACTTCATTTTAAAGTTGCTCAAATTTGTTCTGAAGTAGGAGTTAATATGATAACCGCTTCTTACTTAGATGAAAATATTAAAAAATTAAATGATTCTTTTTTAAAAAGTAATTCTTTTTTATTTATGGAAATGGGACTTGATCCAGGAATAGATCATATGTCTACAATGAAAGTCATAGATAAACTAAAAATTACTTCTAAAATACTGGAATTTGAATCATATACTGGGGGTTTAATTGATTATAATAAAGAGGAAAATCCTTGGGGATATAAATTTACTTGGAATCCTATGAATGTAATTTTAGCGGGATCAGATGATGCTTATTATATTGAAAATTATAAGAAAGTTTTTGTTCCTTATAAAAAATTATTTAAAAACACAAAGGATATAAATATTCCTGGAGTTGGTCTTTTTGAAGGTTATCCTAATAGAAATTCTTTAAAATATAAAGATTTATATAAACTTAATAATATAAAAAATTTACGTAGAGGAACACTAAGAAATAAGAGTTTTTGTGGTTCTTGGAATATTTTTGTTCAATTAGGTTTAACAGATAATGATTCTGTTATAAATAATGCAAATAAGATGAGCCATTTTGATTTTTTTAGCATGACAAAATTTGCCAGAGATAAATCTTCTTTTTTAAGATTTATCCAAGATGAATATAATTTAGAAAATGATTGTGATGAAATTAAGAATTTGAAATGGATTGGTATGTTTTCAGATGAAAAAATATCTTTATCTAGTGGCACTTCAGCTGAAATATTGTTACATATTATAAATAAAAAGTGGACATTAAATGATAATGAAACTGATTTAATAGTTATGTATCATAAATTTATATTTGAAGAAAATGGTATTAAAAAAGTGTTATTTTCTTATCTTAAAGTGAGAGGAGATAATAAAATTAAAACTGCTATGGCTAAGACAGTAGGTCTTCCAATTGCAATTCTTGTTGAATATATAATAGAGAGCGGATTACAAATTAAGGGAATTAATTTACCATTTGATAAAAAAATTTATACTCCAGTTCTTAATAAATTAAAATATAATGGTATTTCTTTTGAAGAGAAAGTATTTAATATTTAAAAGTTTCCATAAAATTAGTTGTAAAAATCCCTGATTTGAATTTTTTATTGTTCATTAGTTTTATGTGAAAAGGTATTGTCGTTTTTATGCCTTCAATTATAAATTCTTCGAGTGCTCTTTTCATTCTAATAATAGCTTCTTCCCTTGTTTGATGACTTACAATTAACTTGGCAATCATTGAATCATAATTTGGAGGTACTTCGTATCCAGAATAAATATGTGTGTCTACTCTTACTCCATGACCTCCTGGTTTATGTAGTGCCGTTATTTTACCTGGTGATGGTCTAAAATTAGCTGATGGATCTTCAGCATTTATTCTGCATTCTATGGAGTGGAGTTTTGGATAATAGTGTTTTCCTGAAACTTTTACTCCATCGGCAACTTTAATTTGTTCTTTTATTAAATCATAATCTGTTACTGCCTCTGTTATTCCATGTTCTACTTGAATTCTGGTATTCATTTCCATAAAATAAAAATTTTTATATTTATCAACTAAAAATTCAATTGTACCAGCACCCTCATATTTAATGAATTTACCAGCCTTTACAGCAGCTTCTCCCATTTTATCTCTTAATTCTTTATTGACAATTGGTGAAGGTGTTTCTTCAACTAATTTTTGATGTCTTCTTTGTATAGAGCAATCTCTCTCAGATAAATGACTAACATTTCCATATTGATCACCTATAATTTGAATTTCTATATGGTGCGGTTCTTTAATAAATTTTTCTAAATATAAACCTGAATTAGAGAAAGATGCTTCTGATTCAGTTTTTGCTTCATTCCAAGCACTTTTAAATTCACTTTCTTTATTAACAATTCTCATTCCTTTTCCACCACCACCAGCTGTTGCTTTAAGAATAATAGGATAATTAATTTTTTTTGCAATTTTTTTACCTTCAGAAATATTTTTAATCAGACTATCTGAACCTGGTATGGTTGGTATACCAGCAGCTTCCATTGTTTTCTTAGCAGAAATTTTGTCACCCATTTTTTGAATCATGCTGGAACTAGGTCCAATAAATTTTATTTTACTTTCATGACAAATTTTAGAAAATTCAGCATTTTCAGATAAAAAACCATATCCTGGGTGTATTGCATCAGCATTTGTTATTTCTGCAGCTGCCATAATTTTTGCTATATTTAGATAGGACTCTTTAGATGGTGCAGGACCTATGCAAACAGCTTCATCTGAGAATTTTACGTGCAAACTTTCTCTATCAATAGTTGAAAAAACAGAAACTGTTTTTAAGCCCATTTCTTTACAGCTTCTTATAATTCTCAAAGCGATTTCACCTCTATTTGCTATTAATACTTTAGTTATCATATAAAATAAAATAATTTAATTAGGATCAATTATAAATAAAGGTTGGTCAAATTCAACTGGAGAGATATCATCAACAAGTATTTTAATTACTTTTCCAGAAAATTCTGATTCTATTTCATTAAATAATTTCATGGCTTCAATTATACAAATCGTTTGCCCTTCATTAATTGTATCTCCTTTATTAATATATGGTTCACTTTCAGGATTTGGAGATCGGTAAAGGGTCCCAATCATAGGTGATTTGATAGTAATGTGATTAGTTTCAATTTCACTTTCTTCAGCAGGTTTTGTTTCATCATTTTCTATTTCAACAGGCATCTTTTCTTTTAATTGTGTTACTTCAGTATTATTTTTCTTAACACGAATTTTATAGTTTTCTGTTTCAATGCTTACATCATCAAGATCAGTTTTTTTGATAAAATTTATAATGTTTTGAATTTCCTTAATATTCATAAATGTAAATTTAGTACTATTTATTTTACTCTTTCAATATATTTTCCTTGCTTAGTATCTACTTTGATTTTGTCATTTTTATTTATAAACAAAGGAACTTGTATTTCTTCTCCTGTTTCTATTTTAGCATTTTTTGTTGCATTTGTTGCAGTATCTCCTTTAACACTCGGTTCTGTATAAATTATTTTAGTTTCAATACTAAGGGGTAATTCACAATTTAGAATATCTCCTTTTTCTGCATGGATTAAAATGTCAACTTCTAAACCATCTGATAGAAATTTTGGATGATCAATTAATTTTTTTTGAATAGATATTTGTTCAAAATTAGATGAATCCATAAAATGATAATCTTCTCCATCTTTATATAAAAATTGGTGTGTTCTTTTTTCTACTCGAGCAGTTATTATTTTGTGTCCAGATGGAAAAGTATTGTTAATAACTTTTCCAGTTCTAGCATTCTTAAGTTTTGTTCTTACAAATGCAGGTCCTTTACCGGGTTTTACATGTTGGAATTCAGTAATAAAAAATAAATTATTATTAAATTCTATACAAAGACCATTCTTAATATCATTTGCTGTTGCCATATTATTAGCTGTTATAAGACCATTTTAAATAAATGGAACCCCAAGTAAAACCTCCTCCAAATGATGCTAGTATTAAATTATCACCTTTTTTAAATAATTTTTCAAAGTCCCACAAACAAAGTGGTATTGTACCTGCAGTAGTATTTCCATATTTTTCAATATTTAATAGTACTTTTTCTGGACCTATTCCCATTCTATTTGCAGTTGCATCAATTATTCTTTTATTTGCCTGATGGGGAATTAAATAAGCAATTTTATTTGAAGTTAATTTATTCTTAAGCATAATTTCTTCTGCAACATCTGCCATTTTTATAACAGCTAATTTAAAAATTGATGAACCTTCTTGATAGATAAAATGTTCTTTATTATTAACAGTTTCAATTGAAGCAGGTTTTTTACTTCCTCCAGCTTTTAAACATAACATTGATCCTCCTGATCCATCACTTTTTAATATAAAATCTTGTATGCCTGTATCATCTATAGATGGTTCTAGCAAAACAGCTCCTCCACCATCTCCAAATAAAATACAATTTTTTCTATCTTCATAATTAACTATTGATGACATTTTATCTGCACCAATAACTATTACTTTTTTATGTGTTCCAGCTTCAATGAACTGTGAAGCTGTAGCTAAAGCATATAAAAATCCAGAACATGCTGCAGATATATCAAAACTGTATGAATTAGTTGCTCCAACTTCATTAGAAATTAAATTAGCAGTAGATGGAAATGCCATATCAGGTGTAACTGTTGCACATATGATTAAATCAATTTCTTTAGCATCAGTATTTGTTTTTTCTAGCAAACCTTTTACAGATTTAGTTCCTATAACAGAAGTTCCTTGTAAATTTCCTTTTAAAATTCTTCTTTCTTTAATTCCTGTTCTTGTGACTATCCATTCATTTGTTGTATTTACAAGCTTTTCAAGCTCTTTGTTAGTAAGAACATAATCAGGAACATATCCAAAAACCCCAGATATACTTGATTTTATTTTTTTTATAACCATGAATGCTTATTGTTAAGCTGACACTTCTTTTTCTAGTACAACTTTTCCTTTGTAATAAAGTTTTCCTTCATACCAGAATGCTCTGTGGGGGAGATGTGATTCACCTGTTGTTGGACATATTACAAAGCTTTTTGGTGTAGCTTTATAATGTGTTCTTCTTTTATCTCTTCTTGTTTTAGATATTTTTCTTTTAGGATGTGCCATTATTTTATTTTTTAAGTTTTTTTAATAATTTTAATCTTGGATCGCTTCTTTGTTCATCTTTAGTAGTTGAGTATACAAAATTATCAATATTATCTTCATTTTTTAAGGAAGGATGCAATCTTTTTATAGGAATTTTTAATATAAAAAATTCATAAATGAATTTTCCTACATTTAAAATTGATTTATTATGGTTTATTGTTTGCATTTCATCTGATAATTCTTCATCATGATCACTGAATTTAAATAAAAGTTTATTTTCAGTTTTTATTAAATAATCAAATTCTTTTAGGCTTCTATCACAAATAAGTTTTGTTTTACCTTCTATCTGAAAAAGTAGATTTAACATTAGATCATTTTTTATAAATTTAATTCTACATGTTCCAGAACTTTCTTTATTATCTAAATTTTTTGAAAAAAAATCAAAAAGACCTTGATCAAAATTAAAAATAAATTCGTGTTCATTATTTGATAAACTTTGAATTTTTATATCAAATTGTTTTAATATTTTTTTTGACATAGATTTAAATTACAATACAAAAATATTATAATATTTTAATAAAAAAATTATGAATTAAAATTTCTATTATTTAATATATTAATATTTAATTTTATTGCATTTGTAAGTGATAATTCACTTGCTTTTCCTTTTCCAGCTATATCATGTGCAGTTCCATGATTAGGTGATGTTCTCACAATTGGCAGTCCTCCGGTATAATTCACGCCTTCATCAAAAAATAATGATTTAAAACCTATAAGACCTTGATCATGGTAAAAAGATATTACGCCATCGTATTTTAAATAATTTTTCATACCAAAAAATGAATCAGCTGAAAAAGGACCTTCTATTTTATTTTTTTCTTTGTTTAACTTATCAATTATTGGATTAATAATTTCAATTTCTTCTTTTCCAAATAAGCCTAATTCACCAGCGTGAGGGTTGATTCCGAGGATAGCAATTTTAGGTTTTTTGATATTAAAATCATATTTTAATGAATTTATAAAAATCAAAATTTTGTTATAAAATTTTTCTTTATTAATAGATTTAATCATTAATCTCAATGCTACATGTCCACTTATAAAACCTATTTTTAGTTTACTAGAAACCATTATCATTATGTTTTCTTTTTGATTAGTTTTTTCTAATAAATATTCTGTATGACCTGGAAAATTAAATTTTTTAGATTGTATGCTTATTTTACTGAATGGTAATGTAACTATCCCATTAATTTTATTACTATTTATTTTAATAAATAATTCTTCTAAAGATTTTAAAGCATGTTTACCAACAGTATTATTTACAGTTCCTGGTTCTATGGTTATGTCATTATTTGTTTTTGAATATATGTTTAAAACATTTTCTTTTATAGAAGATATATTTGAGCAAATAAAAACATCAAGCTGTATGTTAAGTTTATTTTTATAAAATTTTATGATTTTTGGATTACAAAAAATTACAGGAATGCATTTTTTGAATAATTTTTTGTTAGAAAATGATTTGATTAAAACTTCAGGACCAATTCCATTATAATCTCCAATACTAAATCCAATAATTATTTTTTTCTTAATTTTATTTTTCATTAATTTAATAATACTTTTTACAAATTTAATATTCAATTAATTATTATGATAAGAATAAAAAATAAAAAAAAATATGGACAACATTTTTTAAATAATGAAGAAGTTGCTGTAAGAATTGTTAATTTATTAAGTGAAAAATCTAATATCATAGAAATCGGCCCTGGTAAAGGGGTATTAACGAAGTATTTATTAAATGAAAAAATAGATAATTTTATTGTTAATGAAATAGATAATGATTGCATTCTTTACTTAAAAGAACATTTTCCAAATAATTTGAAAATTATACATGAAAATGTTTTAAATATTGATTTTTCTTTATTATTTAAATCTAAATTTTCAATAATAAGTAATCTACCATATTATATTTCATCTCAAATTCTTTTTAAAATTTTGGATAATAGATTAATTATTTCTGAGTTTGTGATATTACTTCAAAAAGAAGTAGGTGAAAGGATTTGTTCAAATTATAATAATAAATCATACGGTATTTTGTCGGTTCTTATGCAAACGTATTTTAATCTAAATTTAGAGTTTATAGTTGATCCTATATCATTTAATCCTAAACCTAAGGTTTATTCTGCTGTTGTAAAAGGCATAAGAAATAAAGTAATAGATATTGGTGTTGACTATAACTTTTATAAAAAAATTATTAAGCAATCTTTTCAAAATAGAAGAAAAACATTGAGAAATTCACTAAAAAATCTAAATTTGCCATTAGAATTTGTCAAAAATAATATTTTTTCTAAAAGAGCTGAGCAATTAAAAATTAGTGAATTTATTTGGTTATCTAAAGAAATAAAAAAAATTAATCATGAAATTTTCCTTAACTAATGAATTTAGAGAAGACTTAAAAATTGCAATAGAAAATAAAGATGTAAGATTTATAAAATCATCTTTTGAAGGTGTAAGTCCCGCAGATATTACTGAGTTACTTTATGAATTTGATTCTGTTCAATCTAAATATGTTGTAGATAATATTGATTTGGAAACAGCATCGAAAATAATTTCTGAGTTAGATGAAGATACAAGGCAGATTTTTCTAACCAATTTTGAGTCTGCTGAAATTGCTAAATATTTAGAGATAATTGATTCTGATGATGGTGCAGATATACTTTCTGAACTTAGTCCAGAAGTTAGAAACGAAACTATTTTATCAATAAGTGATAAAGAAAAATCTAAAAATTTAAAAGATTTATTACAATATGATGATGATGTTGCTGGTGGGTTGATGGCTAAAGAGCTTGTAAAGTGTAATATTAATTGGAAAATTAATCAATGTATTGATTTAATAAAAAAGCAAGCTGAAAAAGTATCTAGAATTTATAGTGTTTATGTTACTGATAATAAAGGTGAATTATTGGGTAAGGTTTCTCTTAAAGATATCATTGTTGCGTCTGATAATTCAAGAATTAAAGATATTTATGATGATTATGTCATTTCGGTTGATTCAAAAATGAATCAAGAAGAGGTAGCAATTATTATGCAGAAATATGATTTAGATGTTCTTCCTGTAATTAATAAAAGAGGAAAATTATTAGGTAGAATTACTATTGATGATGTTGTTGATGTTATAACTGAAACTGCAGAAGAGGAAAGACAAATTATGTCAGGAATAACTTCAGATGTTGAAGAGGATGACTCTATATGGAAATTATCAAATGCAAGACTTCCTTGGTTAGTGATTGGTATTTTTGGAGGATTATTTGGAGCTTTTTTCCTTGGTTCATTTGAAAATAATTATTTTGAAGGAAATGAATTGTTTATATCATTATCTTTTTTTATTCCCTTAATTATGGCAACTGCTGGAAATGTTGGAATTCAATCGGCATCAATTGTTATCCAAAGTTTATCAAATCCAAGTGCTTTTGAAAATACTGTTCTTAATAGACTTTTTAAAGTTTTGTTTATATCAATTTTAAATGGACTAGTGTTGGCTTTAATTGTATATTTTGGTTTATCAATATTTGATTATTTAAATTTTTTAAATCTAGAGATTTATTCAAAAACTGCTCAAATTGTTTCTATTTCACTTTTTTCTATAGTTTTAGTATCATCAATTTTAGGGACTATTACACCAATTATTTTAGATAGATTAAAGTTTAATCCTGCTCTTGCTTCTGGTCCATTTATAACTACTACTAATGACCTTATAGCTCTTGCTATATATTTTCTAGTTGCTATATTAATAGGGGGTATTTAAACACTTATTTTTGTATATTTGTACTTATAAACGGTTTATTCCGTTTTTTTTATTTTAAAAATTATGGTTGAAATTTCATATTTTACAGAAGAAGGACTTAAAAAATTAAAGGATGAATTGCATCTTTTAAAAACAAAAGGAAGATCAAATATCGCACAGCAAATTGCTGAAGCTAGGGATAAAGGAGATCTTTCAGAAAATGCTGAATATGATGCTGCAAAAGAAGCTCAGGGGCTTCATGAACTGAAGATATCAAAACTTGGAGAATCTGTTAGTAATGCTAGAATTATTGATAAGTCTGATATTGATATATCCAAGGTTTCAGTATTATCTAAAGTGAAAATAAAAAATTTAACAAATAATATAATTTTTAATTACATGTTAGTTTCTGAGGAAGAATCTAATTTGAGTGAGAATAAATTATCTGTTAAATCTCCAATTGGAAAGGGACTATTAGGTAAGAAAAAAGGTGAGAGTGTTAAAGTTGAAATTCCTTCTGGTAATATAGAATTTGAAATTTTAAATATTTCATTGTAACATGAGTACTATTTTTACAAAAATTATAAATAGAGAAATACCAGCGTATGTTATATCGGAGAACAGTAAATTTATTGCTTTTTTAGATACAAATCCTCTATCTATAGGTCATACTCTTGTTGTTCCTAAAAAAGAAATAGATCATTTTTTTGATTTAGATGATGATTTTCTTAGTGAAATATTATTATTTTCAAAAAAAATATCACAAGCCATAAAAAAAATTACTCGATGTAATAGGGTTGGATTATCAGTAATTGGTTTAGAAGTATCTCATGCTCATTTACATTTGGTTCCTTTAAATAAAATGAGTGATATTGATTTTAGTAAAAAAAAAATTTCTCTTAAAGATTCGGAGCTTAACGATATATGTAAAAAAATCCAATCAGAAATTATTTGATAATTCTCTCTTTATTTGAGTCAACATATTGTTCCCAAGATTTTTTTGTATTTCTATTTGAGGATTTTTGATAGAAATGACATATTGCAGCTCCTAAAGCATCAGTTGCATCAAATTTTTTTATTGAATTATCTTTTTTAAAATTTAGTATTCTCATTACCATTTCTGAAAGTTGTTCTTTTGAAGCATTACCATTTCCGGTTACAGACTGTTTTATTTTTTTTGGTGCATATTCTATGATTGGTATTTCTTTATTTAATGCAGCTACAATTGCAACTCCTTGTGCTCTTCCAAGTTTTAACATAGATTGTACATTTTTTCCATAAAAAGGAGCTTCTATAGAAATTTCATCTGGTTTGTAGTCATTGATTAACTCATTTATTTTATCAAATATCATTTTCAGTTTTGTTCCATGATTGGAATATTTTTTAAGATGAATTACTCCATATTGAATCAGTTTTAATTTTAATTGGTCTGATTTTATAACCCCATATCCCATTATGTTTGTTCCAGGATCAATACCTAAAATTATTTTGTCAGATTTCATATATATATTAATTTAATAACTAATTTCACGAAAAAAAATGATTGTTAAGCTATGGATCTATTAAATGTAAAAAATATTTGTAAGAGCTATGTCAATCATAGGGCTCTTGATAATATAAGTATAGACATTCCTAGGTCAAGTATTTTTGGTCTTTTAGGTCCTAATGGTGCTGGAAAAACTACTTTAATTCGGATAATTAATCAGATAATTAATCAAGATTCTGGTCAGATTCTTCTTCATGGAAAAAATATCAATTATGATGATATTAGGAAGATAGGATATATGCCAGAGGAGAGAGGGTTGTATAAAAAGATGAAAATTGGTGATTTTTTACTTTTTATGGGAAAATTAAAAGGTTTAAGTAGATCTGAGTCTATTAATTCAGCTAAAAATTGGTTTAATAACCTTGAAGTTTCAAATTGGTGGAATAAAAATATTGAAGATTTATCGAAGGGTATGAGTCAAAAGGTGCAATTTATATTAACGGTATTACATAATCCTGATTTAATAATTTTAGATGAACCATTTTCTGGATTTGACCCTGTTAATACTAATTTAATAAAGAAAAATTTACTCAGACTTAAGGATGAAGGAAAGACAATAATTTTTTCAACTCATAGAATGGAGTCAGTTGATGAACTTTGTGATAATCTTGCCATGATTAATAAATCAAAAACAATATTAAGCGGGAAAATTAATGATATTAAATCTGCTTACAAGTCAGATATTTATAAAATTAAACACTTAAACAGAATTGATGATAAAATTAGTAATTTTTCAGTAATAGATTCTAAAATTGTTTTTGATAATATTTATGAATCAGAGATTAAGCTTACAAAAAAAATATCTTCAAATGATCTTTTAAGATTATTATTAAGTAATAGTATTGAAATATTAGAATTTAAACAAAAGACACCGAATATGAATGATATATTTATTATGAAGATTGAGGAGGGAAATAATAATGTATAAAATATGGATAATTTTTGAAAGAGAATACCTTCAGAGGGTTAAAAAGAAATCTTTTTTAATAGGCACTCTTCTTACACCACTAATTTTTCCTTTATTTATTGGTATTACTATTTTTTTTCTTTCAAGTGATGATGAAAAAAAGCGTATTATATCTTGTCTTGATTATAATTCATTAATTGTAGATTCTATAGGATTTGATAATAACATAATAGTTCCGACTAAAATGAAGTTAGAGTTATTAAATAAAAAGATTAATTCTGATGAAATATATGGTGCTTTAGTTATACCAAAATTTGATATTTATGATCCTTCAGGAATAAAATTTTATTCTAAAACTATTCCCAGTGGGGACTTAATATATGATATTGAAAATATTATAGAAGATAAAATAAAGAATATAAAAATTAAGGATTTAGATCTTAATCAAGAATCATTAGATAAACTTATTACTAAAGTTAGTTTAAATACTTATAGTATATCAGAAACAATTTCTGAAGACAATAATTCTAATCTAGAAGCTAAAAAATCAAGTTCTGATATGGCATGGGGATTGGGTTATTTTAATGGGTTTTTAATTTATATGTTTGTTTTTATATATGGTAGTTTTATTTTGCAAAGTGTATTAGATGAAAAATCTAGTAAAGTAGTTGAGGTAATTATTTCATCTGTAAAGCCATTTCAATTAATGATGGGAAAAGTTCTTGGAGTGGGTGCAGTTGCTTTTACTCAAATTTTAATTTGGATAATTTTGGCTGTCACGATATCAACCCTTACGTCTACCTATTTTGGTTACGATGGCTCAAATTCAGTAAATGAAGTTATGAGTGTTCAAGAAAATTCAGACCAATCTAAAGAGATAGTATTTGGTATTTTTGATATGATTTCTTCAGTAGATATTAAAAAAATTGTTATAATATTCATGATTTATTTTTTGGGAGGGTTTTTTCTTTATGGTGCATTTTTTGCAGCTATTGGATCTGCAGTGGATAATTTACAAGATGCAAGTCAATTCACTCTTCCAATATCATTACCAATAATTGCAAGTTTAATGTTTATGGCAATTGTATTAGAGAATCCTGACAGTAATATTTCAATTTTTCTTAGTATGTTTCCATTAACTTCTCCTATACTAATGATGGCAAGGTTAACTTTTGGTGTTCCTGATTGGCAGTTATTATTATCTATATTTTTATTAATATTATCTGTATTATTTGCTTTATGGTTTGCTGGTAGAATTTATAGGGTAGGGATTTTAACAACAGGATCAAAAATTACTTATAAACTACTTTGGAAATGGTTTATAATGAAGAATTATTAATTATGGATTCTTATTTGATTGATTCCCATGCTCACATTTATTTAAAGGATTTTAAAGGTGATATTAAAGATGTTATCTCTCGTTCTTGTAAAGGAGGAGTAAAAAAAATTCTTTTGCCTAATATTAATTTAGAAACGGTTTCAGCTGTATTTAACCTATCTAATAAATTTAAAAATATTTGTTATCCAATGCTTGGTCTTCATCCTTGTTATCTTAAAGAAGATTATAAAGAAGAGATTTGCAAAATTTTTGAAAATTTTAATGAAAAAATAATTGCAATTGGAGAAATAGGAATTGATTTGTTCAGAAGCAGTAAAAATTTTAATAATCAAGCAGATGCTTTAAGGATTCAGTGCAGTATAGCTATTAAAAATAATCTACCCATAGTAATTCATACTAGAAATTCAGTTGATGAAACTATTGAAATAATAAGTGAATTTAAAAAACAAAATTTAAGAGGTGTTTTCCATTGTTTTGTTGGAAATTTTATTCAAGCAAATAAAATTATTGATTTAGGATTTTTAATTGGAGTAGGTGGAATTTTAACTTTTAGGAATTCTAATTTAAAAAATATAATATCTCAAATAAATTTAAATAATATTATTTTGGAAACGGATAGTCCATATTTATCTCCTGAACCAAAAAGAGGAAAAAGAAATGAGCCACTAAATATAAATTTTATTGCTGAAAAATTATCAATTTTACACTCATTACCCCTAAAAAATATAATTAAAATCACTTCTAATAACGTTAATAATTTATTTAAATTAACTTAAAACAGAGAGGTGGCCGAGTGGTCAAAGGCGCATGCTTGGAAAGTATGTATACGAAGTAATCCTTTGTATCGAGGGTTCGAATCCCTTCCTCTCTGCAAAAAATACAATAAAGTTCTTTTTTATATGTATTAATAATTTTAATTTTGAAAAATTCAAATTAATATAACATTTAACTATGAAAAAATTATTTACTTATTTATTAGTTTTCGCGTTCTTATCTTACCCTTTATCATCGTTTTCGCAAGATATTGAACCAGAAGATACTACTACTCTTGAAACTGTAGATTCTACTGCAATAGTTGCAGAAGAAGTTACTCAGGAAGAAATTGAAACTATTGAAGACATTCAGGTTGTGGAAGAATCACAATCATTTCATTATGCAATTAAAGAACAATTTATCCAAGGAGGATGGCAATTTATGAGCATTGTGTTACTTTGTCTTATTCTCGGTTTAGCTGTTGCAATTGAAAGAATTATAACTTTAAATCTTGCAACAACTAATACAAAGAAACTTTTATCTGATATAGAAGATGCTATATCTTCTAAAGGAGGTGTTGAGTCTGCTAAAGAAATTTGTAAAAATACTCCTGGTCCAGTTGCATCTATATTCGTTCAAGGACTTATGAGAGCTTCAGAAGGTATAGAAATGGTTGAAAAATCAATTATATCTTATGGGTCGGTTGAAATGGGAAAACTAGAGAAAGGGATGGTGTGGATTTCATTATTTATATCTCTTGCTCCAATGCTTGGTTTCATGGGAACAGTTATTGGTATGATTGGTGCATTTGATGCTATAGCTGAAGCTGGTGATGTTTCTCCTTCTTTAGTTGCTGGTGGTATTAAAATTGCTCTTTTAACTACAGTTGGTGGTCTTATAGTTGCTGTTATTCTTCAATTATTTTATAACTATCTTGTTTCTAAAATAGATGCTTTAGTTAATAGTATGGAAGATGCTTCTATCACTCTTGTTGATATTTTAGTTAAAAACAAATTATCTAAATAATGATATTGCTATTTGATCTTGTAGATTTTATTTTATACTTCGGATATTTAATGATTGGAATTGGTGCAGTTTTGGCTATTGGTTTTCCGGTATATCTTGCTTCAAAAAATCCTAAATCTTTGATTGATTCAGGAATTGGAATTGGTGTTATTCTTGCTTTATTTTTATTTTCATGGTTAATATCTGGAAATGAGGTTTTATTAAGCTATGCTGAATTTGGTGTTGATGCCAGTTTATCTAAGTTTATTGGTGGAAGTATAATATTAGTATATGTGTTAACTTGTGTAGCTTTAGGAGGAATATTTTATGCTGAAGTGATTAAAAATTTTAAAAATGGCTAGAAGAAATAGACCTACTGCTCAGATTCCCAATGGATCTATGGCAGATATAGCTTTTCTACTTTTAATTTTTTTCTTAGTAACTACTACTATGAAAAATGATAAAGGAATTGCTATGCTTTTACCCCCTAAACCTGATCCTAATCAACCACCTCCTGAGATTACTGAAAATGCTAGAAATATTTTTAAAATTTTAGCGAATTCTCAAGATAAATTATTAGTTGAAGATGAGCCTTTATCAGATGTTACAGAGTTGAGAGGAATGGTTAAAATTTTTATTTTAAATTTTGGAAATCCTGGCGATGAAGGAGTTATAATATATAATAGCTTACCTATTTCAATGAAGTCTTTTGTTTCTATTAACGGTAGAAGAGTAGATTCCTCAGATGATCCAAAAACAGCTATAGTTTCTTTTAAGGCTGATAGAGGTACCTCATATAAATTATTTGTTCAAGTATTAGATCAGATAAATGGAGCATATAATGATGTATATGGAGAAAGGATCGGTTTATCAGCTTCACAGTTTCTACAGTTAGATAGAGATAATCCTATTCAAGATCAGAAATATTTATTGGCTAGACAGGGAATACCAAGAGCAATATCAATAGCAGAACCTAATAAAATAGTGAACTAATGGCAAAATTTGGAAAGAAATCAAAAACATCTCAAGATATACCTACTGCTGCATTACCAGATATTATTTTTATGTTGTTGTTCTTTTTTATGGTAACTACTGTAATGAGGGAAACGGATATTCTTGTAAAACAAATATTACCTAAAGCTATTCAATTATCTAAATTAGAAAGAAAATCGTTAGTTAGTTATATTTACATAGGTGAGCCTAAACAGAGTAGTATTTTTGGTAAAGAACCTAAAATTCAGGTGAATGATGTATTTGTTGAAATTAATGAAATTGTACTATTTATTAATCAAGAAAAAGATAAATTAAATGAAGCGGAAAGAGATCAAATTACCATTGCAATGAAAGTAGATGTTGAGTCTAAGATGGGAATAGTGTCGGATGTCCAACAAGAATTGAGAGAAGCAAATGCAAGAAAAGTTCTTTACAGTTCAATTCAAACTATTGATATTTAAATAAGAAAGTGAAGTATATATACGTTTTCTTATTTAAAAAGAATGTATAATAAATTAAGCCCATCAAGTAATAAAGTTATAAATGGTTGGTGCATGTATGACTGGGCTAATTCTGCATATTCCTTAGTTATTACCACAGCTATTTTTCCTATTTATTTCAATTCTGTAACTACTAGTTTAAATGGTTCGTACATAGTGTCCTTTTTTGGTATTCAAATTGTAAATTCTGTTTTGTATTCATATTCATTATCATTTTCATTTTTATTATTAACAATTATTCAACCTATTTTATCAGGAATTGCAGATTATGTTGGAAGAAAAAAATTATTTCTTAAAATATTTATGTATTTAGGTTCGGCTTCTTGTATCTCTTTATATTTTTTTGATGGTTCTAATATAGAGTTTGGTATAATATGTTCAGTTTTAGCAAGTTTAGGTTTTTCAGGTAGTTTAGTTTTCTACAATGCTTTTCTTCCTGAAATAGTTTCTAAAGATGAATTTGATAGAGTAAGTGCTCGTGGGTATTCTTTTGGTTATATTGGAAGTGTTATACTCTTAATTATTTGTTTAGTTCTTATAACATTTTATGATTTTTTTGGATTTAGTGATTCTGCTCTAGCAACCAGATTTACATTTTTATTGGTTGGTATTTGGTGGATTATTTTTTCACAAATTACATTTATTACTGTTTCTGAAGTTATAAAAAATAAAAAAATATCTTTTAGTATTCTTTCTTATGGAATTAATGAGCTTATTAAAGTTTGGAATTATTTAAAGAATGTAAGAAATTTAAAATTGTTTTTGTTTTCATTTTTCTTTTATAGTATGGGAGTTCAAACCATAATGTTAATAGCTTCTTATTTTGGAGCTAAAGAGTTAAATCTTGACCAGAATAAATTAATACTTACTGTTTTGATTATCCAAATTGTTGCAATTTTTGGTGCTTACTTTTTTGCTTATATATCTAAAATTAAGGGTAATAAGTTTTCTTTAATTATTATGAATATTTTATGGATTATTATATGCATTTCAGCTTATTTTACTCAAGATGAAAATCAATTTTATTTACTTGCAACTACAGTTGGTTTAGTTATGGGTGGTATTCAGTCTTTATCACGTTCAACTTTTTCTAAATTAATTCCAATTGAAATAGAGGATAATGCCTCTTTTTTTAATTTGTATGCTATATCATATAATATTTCTATTGTTTTAGGTGCTTTTTCATTTGGGTATATTGAACAGATTACTGGGAGTATGAGAATAAGCACTTTGGTTTTATCTTCTTATTTTTTGATAGGTCTTGTTATATTACTTTTTGTTAGAATTAAAAAGTAGTATAATTTTATAATGTTTAAATTAAATTTACCATTACACGATATTAAAATTAAAAACATTAATTCTGAAATTTATGTTTTTGATATTATTAGAAAAAAAAACATCATATTAACTCCAGAAGAATGGGTAAGACAAAATATTATTCATCATCTAGTAAATGATCATAAATATCCTAGAAGTCTTATTAAGATTGAATCTAGTTTAAAGTATAATAAATTAAGTAAAAGATCAGATATCATAGTTTATGATAAAAAAATGAATGTATTCTTATTAGTAGAATGTAAGTCTTTTAAAATAAATATAAACAGGAATGCTTTTAAACAGATATCTGTTTATAATAAGGTATATAAAAGTAATAATATAATGATTACTAATGGTCTTACTCATTATGTATGTGAATATAATTGGAATGAAAATAGCTTTAAATGGTTAGATAACATTCCATTATATCCATCAAATTAAATTATTAATATTATTTAATTTTAAATTAAATGCATCAGAAATACTTTTGTGTACTATTTTTCCATTGATAATATTTATTCCATTTAGTATCTCTCTATTTTCTTTTGCTGCTTTTTTCCATCCTTTATTTGCAATTTCTATAATGTACTTTAGTGTACTATTTGTTAGTGCAGAGGTTGATGTGAATGGAACAGCACCAGGCATATTTGTTACACAATAGTGAAGAACATCATCAACTTTAAAGACCGGATTTTCGTGTGTTGTTGGTTTTGATGTTTCAAAACACCCACCTTGATCAATAGCAATATCAACTAAAACACATCCTTTTTTTAGAGATCGTAAAAGACTTCTTGAGATTAATTTAGGAGTTTTTGCTCCTGTAACTAAGACCGCTCCAATAATCAAATCACTTTTTATTGCATATTTTTTTATAATTTCTTTAGAGGAAATAATGCAGTTAATTTTATTTGAAAATAACTTTTTAAGTTCGTTAAGTCTATTTTTATTTGTATCTAAAATTGTGACATTTGCTCCTAATCCTATAGCCATTTTTGCTGCTTCAGTTCCAGATATTCCACCTCCTATAATTAACACTTCTGCAGGAGTTACTCCTGTTACTCCACCAAGTAAGATTCCTCTTCCTCCCATTGGTTTTTCAAGATATTTTGCTCCTTCTTGAGTTGCCATTCTCCCAGCTACTTCAGACATAGGAACTAAAAGTGGTAGTGATCCATTTTTTTTTTGGACAGTTTCATATGCAATACATATACATTTATTATTAATCATTGCATTAAGTAGTGGGCGATAAGATGCAAAATGGAAATAGGTGAATACTATTTGATCTTTTTTGATGAGATTATATTCTTTTTTAATTGGTTCTTTTACTTTTAAAATCATATCTGAGGTTTCAAAAATTTCTTTATTTGTATTTAGAATTTTACCACCCGAATTTATATAATCTTCATCCGTGAAATTTGAGTTATATCCAGCATTTTTTTCTATAAATACTGTATGATTATTATTAATTAATTCTTTAACTCCATATGGTGTTATTGATACTCTGAATTCGTTATTTTTTATTTCTTTTGGTATTCCTATTATCATTGTAAATAATATTTAATTAATTATCAAACAAAATTATATTTTAGTTTTTTTTTAATGAAGAAATAATAATTTTTTTTATTCTTTATTTTTTTTCATTTATAAAATAATATTTTGTATAATTTTTAATTTACAGAATTATATTTCGTTATATTGTATTATATATATAATATATTATATATTATTTTGATATTAAAAATATTATCTGTTTTAAAGATTGTATATTTGCAAATAAATTAATTTGATTAATGTCAGATCAATTATTACAGATAGATAAAAAGATTAAAATTTCTAAGAAAGAAATATTAAAAGATTTTTATCTCATTAATGAAAGTCGGCAATTAAGTCTCCTTGGTAGAAAAGAGGTATTTAGGGGAAGAGCAAAATTTGGAGTCTTTGGTGATGGTAAAGAATTACCTCAAATAGCCATGTCTAAAGTTTTTGAAAATGGTGATATTAGATCTGGTTATTATAGAGATCAAACTTTTATGATGGCTATTGATCAATTAACGCCTAATCAATTTTTTTCTCAACTTTACTCACACACTGATATTACAAAAGAGCCACACTCTGCTGGTAGGCAAATGAACTGTCATTTTGCTACTAGAATGCTTAACGATTCTGGTGAATGGAAAACATTAACTGATATTAAGAATTCAACTAGTGATATTTCATGCGTAGCGGGTCAAATGCCTAGATTAATTGGTTTAGCTTATGCTTCAAAATTATATAGGAATAATAGTGGTTTAAGTAATGAACAAAATTTTTCAATTAATGGTAATGAAGTTGCATTTGGAACAATTGGTGATGCGGGTACTTCAGAAGGTCATTTTTGGGAAGCTATGAATGCAGCTGGTGTATTACAGATTCCATTAGTTATGTCTATTTGGGATGATGGTTATGGAATTTCTGTACCTTCAGAATACCACACCACTAGAAATGATTTATCTAAAGTATTATCTGGTTTTCAGAGATCTAATAAAAATGAAAAAGGATTTGAATTGTTTCAGGTTAATGGTTGGGATTATGTTTCTTTAATAAAAACATATAGAAAAGCTATTTTCTATGCTAGAAATGAACATGTACCATGTATTATTCATGTTAAAGACGTTACTCAACCTCAAGGGCATACAACTTCTGGATCTCATGAACGATATAAATCAAAAGAAAGACTTAAATGGGAAGATGATTTTTGTTGTATTAAAAAAATGAAAGAATGGATTATTAAAAATAATATAGCAGATCTTTATGAGTTAAATGATATAGAGATTAGTGCTGCTAGTAATTCTAAGAAATCTAGAAATTTTGCATGGAAATCATATAGAAAAGATATAGATGAAGATTTACAAGATGCTAATGCTATAATTACTAGAGTTGCACAAAATAGTCCAAAAAATAAAAAAGAAATTATATCTGTAAGAAATGATTTAAATAACATAATTCAACCATTAAAATCAGATATTCAAAAGTCATTAAAATATGTTCAAAGAATAATAAGATCTGAAAATAACATTGCAAAAAATTATTTAATTAATCTTATATCTGAAAAGTCAAAAAAATACTTTGATGAATATAGTTCTCATCTTTATAGTCAATCAAAATATTCTGTACTTTATATTGAAGAAGTTGTTCCAACTTACTCAAAGACACCTAATATAATAGATGGAAGAGAAGTTATTAATAAATATTTTGATGGTATTTTTAAAAATAATCCATTGGTTTTTGCTGTTGGAGAAGATGTGGGTTTAATTGGGGGAGTTAATCAAGGTTTTGCTGGAATTCAAAAAAAATATGGAAAGTTAAGAATAACCGATACTGGAATAAGAGAAGCTTCAATAATTGGTCAGGGAGTAGGAGCTGCAATGAGAGGACTTAGACCAATAGTTGAAATTCAATACTTAGACTATGTTTATTGGGCAATTCAAACATTATCTGATGATTTATCGACTCTACAATATAGAACAAAAGGTGGCCAAAAGGCTCCTGTAATAATCAGAACACGTGGACATAGATTGGAGGGTATTTGGCATTCGGGTTCTCCTATGGGAACTTTAATCAATAGCTTAAGAGGAATTCATATATTAACTCCTAGAAATTTTGTTGAGGCTTGTGGTATGTATAATACTTTACTTGATTCAGATGAACCAGGTTTAATGATAGAACCACTTAATAGCTATAGATTAAAAGAAAATTTACCAACTAATCTTGATAAAATTAGAGTTGAGTTTGGTGTTCCCCATATTTTAAAAGAAGGTAATGATATAACTATTGTTACTTACGGTTCTATGTGTAAGATTGTTATGGAAACATCAGATCAATTAGAAAAAGTTGGTATTTCATGTGAAATTATTGATGTTAGAACATTACTTCCTTTTGATAAAAATAAAACTATTGTTGAATCAGTAAAAAAAACAAATAGAATTTTGTTTGCAGATGAAGACGTTTCTGGAGGAGCAAGTGCTTATATGATGCAAAATGTTTTAGAAAGACAAAATGGATATTATTATCTAGATTCTAAACCTTTATCAATTACATCAATGGATCATAGACCAGCTTATAGTACCGATGGAGATTATTTTTCAAAACCAAATTGTGAAACAATTTTTGAGAAAATTTATAAAGTTTTTAATGAATTAGATTCTAGGTCTTATCCTTCTTTATTTTAGAAAATTATTCTATTCTAATCTGCTCAAGAGTAACCTCTGGAGATTCAACAATGTTACTAGTATTTAAATTTCTATCTTTTATTTTAACTTTTATTTTAAAGATATCATTATTTAATACAGAATTAAATCCATAAGAGACCATTCCATACCTTAATTTTCCATTTAAAGATTGTGACGAACTACCAATATTTAATCGTGGAAATCTAGAATCAAAATTTATTCCACACCCAAACTCTTGATCAAATACTCTAGTCCAATCTATAAATTCATATTCATCTCCATTTTTTTTATAAAATTCAATAAAAATGTTTTTATTATTTTCATTTTTTTGAATATAAAAAGTATCTAAAATTGCAGTATTATTTACAGCATCAATAATATAATCAGAACAGTTAAAAGGAGGTCTTTCATCATCATTGCTAAAAAAATAATAGCTTCCATCAGGTTGATAAATATAAAATGGAGTAATTATATCCTGTGATCCATAGGTTACCCAAACAAAATCATTGTCTATAATTGCATTGTATGGATGATATGGGAAATTGATTTCATCATTTGATAAACCTAAATCACCATCTCCATCTATGAAACTAATAGTAAGAATTAAAGAATCTTGAGATATATTATTCGGGCTTTTTTTATATTCTAGACTTTCAAATGTAATGGTTGGAATAACAGAAATATTGTTATTTTGATCACATGAAAGTATGATCAGAAAAATAAATATTAAATAAGTATACTTCATAATTACTTAACCTAAGATAGGGTATTTTATTGTTTTAAAAAGTTCAGATAATTTTTTTATTGGTAATTGACATACTTTATTTCTACATAAACTTATAGAAAGTTTATTATTTATTTTCTGAGAATTTAGTATATCTAAATCATAATTACCCTTATTATGTATTAATATTTTATTAGGAATGTATTTTAAATTGATTTTATCAATAATAGATTTGTTATTTGATGGATCATTAACAATTATTTCATTGATTTGAGATTTATTTAAATTATTAACATAAATCCAATTAGACATAAATTCATAATTATTTAAATATTTTTCAAGTTTAATATTCATATTATTATAAATGTTTAAATAAAATGTATCATCATATATTTTACTTAAGAATAATAAATTATAATACATTATTGAGTTTGAAGATGGAATTACACTATCAAAAATCTCTATTTTTCTAGAAATTAATTTTTCACTCGTATTACTTGTATAATAGAAGAGTTTATTTTTTGAACAATAAAAATTTTTTATTGTTTCTTCCATTAATTCTCTAGCCTTATTTAAGTATGTAAAATTTTGAGTTGTTTCAAAATATTTTATAAAGGATTTAATTACATATGCATAATCGTCAAGAAAACCACTAATTTCATTTTTGTATATCCTAGTTATTTTTGATTTAGTCATTAATTTATCTTTAATGAATTTTGCATTTTTAGAAGCTAATTCAAGTATTTTTTTATCATTTGTAGCTTGATAACAGTTCAATAATCCTATTAATGTTATTGCATTCCAGGATGCAATTATTTTATTATCAATTAATGGCTTGATTCTTTTATTTCTTTCTAAAAGAAGTTTTTTTATTATTTTATTAAATTTTTTACTGTCTATTTCTTGTTTGTAATCTCTTAATAGAATATTATGGTTATTCCAGTTTCCTTCTTTTGTTATTTTAAATACTTTACATGCTTTTGTAGTTAAATTGCCTAGTATTTTTTCAATTTCATGATATTTCCAAATGTAATATTTGCCTTCTTCTTTTTCAGAATCTGCATCAATAGCTGAATAAAAACCTCCAGATTTATCAGTCATATTATTTTTAAGCCAATTAATTGTGTTATTGATTATGTGAAGATATTTTTCATTTTTTGTAATTTTAAATATGTCAGCATATAAATCAAGAAGCTGACCATTATCATATAGCATTTTTTCAAAGTGAGGAATAATCCATTTTTCATCTACAGAATATCTTGAAAAACCTCCTTCAATTTGATCATAAATTCCACCTTCTGATATTTTATCTATTGTTATTATAACATGAGAATATATTTCTTTGTTTTTGTTTTCTAAGGAATAAAATAATAATGATTTCCATAGGTTAGGCATAGGAAATTTTGGTGATTTATTTATTCCACCTTCTTCATAATCAAATTTTATTTTTATTTCATTGATTAAAGTACTTATTGTAAACTTATTCTTAGTAGAATATTTATCATCGTGTGTCCTATTTAAGTCTTTTGAAAAATTATTTGATGATTTAATAATTTTATCTCTATGTTTTTTGTATGCTTCAATTATATTAATTAAAATTTTAAACCAAGATTCTTTATTAAAATAAGTACCACCGTAAAAAGGTTTTTTATTTGGTGTTAGAAATAAATTTAATGGCCAACCTCCTTGAATCCCCATACTTTGAATAGCATCCATATAGATACTATCAATGTCAGGTCTTTCTTCTCTATCTACTTTAATACATATAAAATTTTTATTCATTATTTCAGCTATTTTAATATTTTCAAAGGATTCTTTTTCCATTACATGACACCAATGACATGTAGAATAGCCAATACTTAAAATGATTAATTTATCTTCTTTTTTTGCTTTTAATAGAGTTTTTTCTGACCATTTTTCCCAATTTACTGGATTTGTTGAATGTTGAAGAAGATAAGGACTCTTCTCTTTAATTAGACTATTATAAGTTTTAGACATATCTATAATAATACTTCTTTAATATTAAATTAATAAAGTTTCATATCTTTGCATAAGATATATATAAGTGAAAAGGTTAATAATATTTTTAATAATTGTTTTTTCATCTTGCGATAGAAAACTGTGTCCTACATATTCTTCAGTTGATAATAATATAGAATCTACTTTCAATGAAGATAAATTTACAAAAAAAGTTGTAAGCTTGTAAGCCGGATTCTGTGTCTGAAATTCAGACTCTTATCATTTATCTAGACTTAATATTACTATTAAGCTCAATCAATCCACCCATTCGAATTATAGCGAGCAACTATATGCATAAATGCTTTCGAATTGCTTGATCTTTCAATTCATAAGGTTTACAAAGCATCAAATATCACTATTTGACCGGTGAGCTCTTACCTCACCTTTTCACCCTTGCCAAATGGCGGTTTATTTTCTGTTGCACTATCTGTTCTCCTAAGAGACCTTCCGGTTAGGAAGTATAATGCTCTTCATTGTCCGGACTTTCCTCTTCAAAATATGAAGCGATAAGACCACTTACATTGGCAAAAGTATATATATTTTTGCTTAAATATATTTTTTATGTCAATTACAATTTTAGCGATAGAGTCTTCATGTGATGATACATCTGCGTCAGTAATTATTGATGGAATAATTAAGAGCAATGTAATATCTTCACAATTGGATCATGCTAAGTTTGGTGGTGTGGTTCCTGAAATTGCTTCAAGAGCTCATCAAAAAAGTATTGTTTTAACTGTAGATAAAGCTCTTAAAAAAGCAAAAATGGATAAAAATTATTTAGATGCAATTGCATTTACAAATGGTCCTGGTTTATTGGGTTCATTATTGGTTGGTTCCTCATTTTGTAAGTCTATGGCATATGCATTAAATGTTCCAATAATAGCAGTAAACCATTTAAAAGCTCATGCATTATCACATTTAATTGATAATCTTAAAGTTAAATTTCCATACTTATCTTTGTTAGTAAGTGGTGGACATACTCAAATTATTTTAGTAGAAGATTATTTAAATATGAAAATAATTGGTGAAACTAGAGATGATGCTGTCGGAGAAGCTTTTGATAAATCAGCTAAAATCCTTGGATTAGACTATCCAGGCGGACCACTATTAGATAAATTAGCTAAAAATGGTAATCCATTGAAATATACGTTTGGAAAGACAAAAGTTCCAAATTTAGATTTTTCATTTAGCGGAATTAAAACATCATTTTTATATTTTATTGATAATCAAATTAAAAAAAATAAAAATTTTGTTAATGAAAATTTAGAAGATATAGCTTCATCTATACAAAAAAGTTTAGTTGATATGTTAATAGAAAAAATTATTATTGCTTCAGAAAAGTACAACATTTCAGAAATTTCTATTTCTGGTGGTGTTGCTGCTAATTCTCTTTTGAGAAAAACTATTAAAAATTATTCAAAAGAATTAAAATGGAATTCTTACTTTCCTAAAATTGAATATTGTACTGACAATGCTGCAATGATTGCAAATTATGCTAATTATATGTTTTTGGATAACCAATTTTCAAGTTATAATATCACTCCTGAACCAGGATTAAAATTTTAAATATGAAAAAATCAGATATCTTAATTAAGAATAGAAAAGCATTTTTTAATTATCAAATTACAGATAAGTATATAGCTGGCATAATGTTATTGGGAACAGAAATTAAATCGATTAGAGAATCAGCAGTTAGTCTTTCTAATTCTTTTTGTTCTATAGAAAATGATAATATTATAGTTAAAGGAATGCAAATTTCTGAATATTTATATGGAAATATAAATAATCATGATCCTTTAAGAGATAGAAAATTATTATTGAATAAGAAAGAAATTCGTCAAATTAAAAAAAAAGTTTTTGAAAAAAAATTATCTATAATACCAACTAAACTTTTTGTTAATAAAAGAGGTTTTGCTAAAGTTGAGTTAGGTTTAGGTAAAGGAAAAAAAGAATATGATAAAAGAGAGACCATAAAGAAAAGGGATTCAGATAGAAAAATAAGAGATACTCTTTAGAACCATTTGATAGTAAATTCAATTAGTTTATTTTTAAAATTATTGTACGGTGGAAATAAGAAATCTGTAGGACTAGATGTTAGGACTTGTTTAAGAATACTTTTTTTATTAGATAATTCATGAAATCCATAAATACCATGACATCTTCCAGTACCACTATTATTAATTCCACCAAATGGTAAATTATTATTTGAATAATGTAATGTACTATGGTTTATGCAAACACCTCCAGAAGATGTATTATTAATTATAGCTTTTATATTATTATTGTTTTTGCTAAATATATATAATGCTAATGGTTTTTCATTTTTATTTATAAACTCTATAACCTCTTCAATTTTATTAAAATGAAAAATTGGAAGTAAGGGACCAAAAATTTCTTCTTTATATATTTTTGATTTTTCACTTATATTATCGAGAAGAGTTGGTTCTATAAAATTTTCTTTTTCATTTATATTACCACCATATATAATGTTTGAACCTAGTTGTTTTGCGTCTTCTAGTAAATTTATTAATCTATTGAAGTGTTTTTTATTAATTATTCTACAATAATCATCAGATTTAATAGGATCATTTGAATAAAGATCTTTGATTGATAAAATTAATTGTTTTATAAATTTTTCTTTTATTTTATTGTGAACAAATAGATAATCAGGAGCAATACAAACTTGTCCATTATTTAAAAATTTTGACCATGCAATTCTTTTTGCAGCTTTATTTATATTACATTTTTCATCAATAATAGTTGGTGATTTACCACCAAGTTCAAGAGTTACGGAAGCTAAATTTTTTGCTGCTTTTTGCATTACAATTTTTCCAATGGAAGGTGAACCTATAAAAAGTATATGATTAAATTTTAGTTTTAATAATTTCTGAGCTGTTTTAGGTCCCCCTAAAATTACTTTTATTTCATTTTTATCAAATGTATTAGTCACAATTTTTTTAATAATTATAGAAGTTTTTTCTGATATTTCTGATGGTTTAATTATTATAGAATTTCCAGCCGATATTGCATTAATTATTGATACAAAAGTTAAATTAATTGGAAAATTCCATGGAGTGATAATTAGAATAATACCTTTAGGCTCATATTTTATATAGGATTTAGAACCTAGTAATGTTAATGGAGTAGGAACTATTTCATCTTTCATCCATTTACTTAAGTGTCTTATATTATGTTTAATTTCAGAAATAACAGGAAAAATTTCAGTAAGATCTACATCACTAGAACTTTTTTTAAAATCTTTAAATAGCGCTTTTTTTATTTCATCTCTATATAGAAATATATTTTTTTTAAGTTTTCTAAGTTTTATTATTCTTTCTTTTGAATTAGT
>Ga0310123_10000531_pt1 | contig 33775 bp, 34 predicted proteins | sample CB6_AW_1057_MG_FD_203505 | JGI IMG/M metagenome (GOLD analysis project Ga0310123, IMG submission 203505) | Marine microbial communities from Western Arctic Ocean, Canada - CB6_AW_1057 | ecosystem: Environmental > Aquatic > Marine > Oceanic | place: Canada: Western Arctic Ocean | collected... | reverse complement strand
CGAGACTTAGTGTACGACCCCGGCTAAAGGCCCGTCAACGCGGCCTCTGCGCTCATACACACCCCTTCTGTCTTCTGGTGTCATTCCGCTACTCGCGGGCGCAGAGCCGCGATCAGCGTCCGTTGGCGATAATCTTGCTCCGGTCCCCTCACGACAGGATACTTCAGGGGCGGACGGAGCCTGCGCGAACCGACTGGCGCTCGCAAACGGTGTCTTGAACCGCATGCAACCAAGACTCGGCGCCGCACAATCGGCGCGCCCCACGGCAATCGCAAAGGAGCGGCGCGGAGTGGTTTTACAAGGCCCCGCAATCTTCAGCGGCAACGCCCACCCCGAGTTGACGGCCCGCATCTGCTCCCATCTGGGCTTGCAGGTCGGCGCGGCCAACGTGTTCGAATTCTCGAACGGCAACGTTTTCGTTCAGCTCCAAGAAAACGTGCGCGAACGCGACGTCTTCATCGTTCAACCCGCCGCCTCACCGGTTAACCAGTACTTCATGGAGCTACTGATCATGATCGATGCCGCCCGTCGCGCCAGCGCCGGGCGGATCACCGCCGTGCTGCCGTTCTTCCCCTACGGCCGTTCCGACAAGAAGGACCAACCCCGCGTCCCCATCTCGGCCCGGCTGATCGCAAACCTGATCGAGACGGCGGGTGCGAACCGAGTCCTGACGATGGATCTGCACGCGGGCCAAATCCAAGGCTTCTTCAACATCCCCACCGACGAACTGACCGGGCTCAACCTGATCGCCAACCACTTCTCCGAACGCGAGTTCCGCGGCGTCGTCGTGGCGCCCGACCTGGGCGCGGCGAAGCGCGCCCGCAACCTGGCCGACATGCTCCAGTCCCCGCTGGCGTTGTCCGAGAAGCGGCGCGTATCGAACGACGACAGCGCCCAGGTGCTCAACCTGATCGGCGAAGTCGACGGCCAAGACGCGCTCATCATCGACGATGAGGTCGATACGGCCGGCACCTTGGTCGCGGTCGCCAGCCTGCTCAAGGCGCAGGGCGCCCGCGAGATCTACGCGGCCATGACCCACGGCGTGCTCTCCGGCCCCGCGATCGAGCGGATCGACGGCAGCCCGCTCAAGGAGCTGCTGGTGACGGACACCCTCCCCTTGCCGTCGGCGAAACACAGCAAACGCATCCGCACGCTGAGCGTGGCACCCCTGTTGGGCGAGGCGATCCAGCGCATCCACGACGGGCGTTCCGTCGGCGAGCTCTTCGAGCGGGGCTAATCGGCTCACTCCCACGGCGGATCGCAAAGAGTTGACTCCAAGAACGCGCGCGGCGCCTCGGCCACCGCTATTCTGGGACTGTGCGTCAGTCTGCCTCGTGCGGGCCCGCCGGGGCCACATACGCGCCCCGGCACGACGTAGCGAGCGACGCCTGAAGGAAGCAATGGGACTCTTCGACCGAGCCAAGCGGGTCATCGGCGACCCCAACGAACGCGAACTGAAGCGGCTGCAACCGGCCGTGGAAGAGATCAACGCGTGGAAAGCGGAGATTCAGCAACTCAGCGACGACGCCGTGCGAGCCAAGACGGTCGACTTCCGTGCGCAGCTGGACGACGGCGCGGACCTGGACGACATCCTGCCTGAGGCGTTCGCCGTCGTGCGCGAGGCCAGCCGGCGACACCTGGAGATGCACCACTACGACGTGCAGCTGATCGGCGGTATCGTGCTGCACCAGGGCAAAATCGCCGAGATGCGCACGGGCGAGGGCAAGACCGTCGTCGCCACGTTGTCCGTCTATCTCAACGCGCTTGAGGGCGACGGCTCACACGTCATCACCGTCAACGACTACCTCGCCAAACGGGACGCCCGCTGGATGGGCGAGATCTACTACGCGCTCGGCCTCAGTATCGGCGTGCTACAGCACCAGGCCTCGTTTCTTTACGACCCGACCTACGACCCAACCCGCGTCGAAGACGACGAAGAAGTCGACGACGAGGAGCGCCAACGCCGCGCCGCGCTCGGCGACCTTCAGTTCCTGCGCCCGGTCTCGCGGCGCGAGGCATACGCCGCCGACATCACGTACGGCACCAATCACGAGTTCGGCTTCGACTACCTGCGCGACAACATGGTGGTGGAGCGGGACCGCAAGGTGCAGCGGGGCTTGGCTTTCGCGATCGTCGACGAGGTCGACAACATCCTGATCGATGAGGCTCGCACGCCGCTGATCATCAGCGGCCAGTCCGGCGAAAGCCTGGACACCTATCAGACCTTCGCCCACATCGTGCCGACCCTGCAGCCGGAAGCCGACTTCACCAGCGAGCTCAAGTCCCGCACGGTCTCCCTGACGGAGTCCGGCATCGAGAAGGTCGAACGAGCGCTCGGGATCGACAATCTCTTCGAGGGCGAAAACGCCCGCATGACGCGGTTCCTCGAAGCATCCATGCGCGCGCAGTTCATGTTCCAACGCGACCGCGACTACGTGGTCCGCGACGGCCAGGTCATCATCGTCGACGAGTTCACCGGGCGCATGATGGACGGGCGCCGCTACTCGGAAGGGCTGCATCAAGCGATCGAGGCCAAAGAGAACGTCAAGATCGAGCCCGAGACGATGACGCTCGCCACGATCACGTACCAGAACTACTTCCGCATGTACCGCAAGCTGTCCGGCATGACTGGCACTGCGGCGACCGAGTCCGAGGAATTCCACAAGATCTATTCGCTCGACGTGGTCGTGATCCCGACCAACGTGGAGGTCGAACGTGTCGATGAGGCGGATCTGATCTTCCGCTCGGAGAAAGCCAAGTTCCGCGAAGTCGTCAACGAAATCGAGCATCTCAACGCGACCGGCCAGCCCGTGCTCGTCGGCACCGGCTCCGTCGAGGCATCCGAGCGGCTCTCCGACATGCTGCGCAGGCGCGGCGTCCAGCACAACGTGCTCAACGCCAAGCAGCACGAACGTGAGTCCGCGATCGTGACCGACGCCGGACTCAAGAGCGCCGTGACGATCGCGACCAACATGGCCGGGCGCGGCACCGATATCAAACTGGGCGAAGGCGTCGCCGACCTCGGAGGCCTGGCGGTGCTGGGCACCGAGCGTCACGAGTCGCGCCGGATTGACAACCAACTCCGTGGCCGCTCCGGCCGCCAGGGCGACCCCGGCCAGTCTCGCTTCTTCGTCTCCTTCGAGGACCCGATCATGAAGCGCTTCACGCCCGACTGGCTGCCCGGCATGCTCGAGAAGATGGGCATGGACGACGACATGCCGCTCGAATCCGGCATGGTCGGCAAGGCGCTGGAACAGGCCCAGCAAAAGGTGGAGGCCTACCACTTCGACACGCGCAAGCACCTCGTCGAGTACGACGACGTGATCAACCGCCAGCGCGAAGTGATCTATGTCGAGCGCGACAAGATCCTGTACTCGAGCGATGAGGTCGAGGCGATCGCGCTGGACATGGTGGAGGCAGAGATTCACGAGGTGATCGGCGCGTTCGCCGCAAAGGGACCGATCGACGATCTCGATGAGGATGAGTTCTGGAACGAGCTCGGCGGACTGTTGCCTCTGGACGACTTCGATGAGAGCTCCGTCGCTGAAGCCGACTTCGAGGGCGTTGCTGAGGCGCTTGTCGACTACATCGGCGGCCGACTCGACGCCCAGAAGGCCGACGTCGGCGACGAGCGCATGCACGACGTCCTACGCCTCGTGCTGCTGCGCACGATCGACCGGCTCTGGGTCCAGCACCTCACAGAGGTGGACACGTTCCGCCAAGGCGTCGGGCTACAGGCCTACGGTCAGCAGGACCCGTTGGTGACGTACAAGCGCGAAGCGTTCGACATGTTCGATCAGCTCACCGCTGGGATCCGCAACGAAAGCGTGCGCGCCCTGACTCGGATCCAGATCAACCGCAGCCCAGCGCCCGCGACCGTCCAAGCGCTGAAGGCGGCAAGCCCGAAGCGTGGCCCCCGCGGCACAGCGGCTCGTGGCCGGTCCCGACGCCGCGCCGTGCCCGCCGCGGCCCCCACCAGCGCGGACGCCGATACTGCCCTGCCAGATGAGTCCGGCAAAAACCTGACGCGCCAGCAGCGCCGCGCGATAGCCCGCAAGCAGGCCGCGGTCGGACTCGACAGCGGTGCCGCCAGCGGAGTCGGGACCGCCGCCGAGGCAGTCGGCGTGCAAACGATCGTGGAACGCCACGGCGACGAGACGGACCACGCCAACGGCGGGGCATCGGGCACCCCCGCCACCTCCGGCACCTCATCCCCTCCGAAAGCGCGCTCGAACAAGAAGCGCAAGAAGGGGGGGCGCTGAGATGGCCCGTAAGGCGCCCATGGAACCGACGATCGAACCGCTCGAGCCGGAAGCTGAGCAGTCCTCCGCTCCGCCCGAGCCGGACTCGGCCATCAGCCAGCGCAACGCGCAGGCCCTGGTCGACCAGTTCCTGCACGACGTGCGCGGCGGCACACCATGGTTCGACGGGCTGCTCCACGCCATCGCGGCCTGGGACGTCCATGCCGAAACCGTCGACGAGCGCGACTACCGCTACCTCTACGGCGGCGAGGCCTTCGATTGGCTCGTCTTGGCAGAACGGCTCTGCAACGCCGGGCTGGACGCCGGCGTATTGCCGCAGCTAGAGGTGGAAGCGTTGCTGCTTGAAGAGCAGCTTCCGCAGCGCATGGACGAAGAGACGTTCAAGGAACGTCTGGGCGCAGCCAAATACCGCGCCCATCTCAACTTCGTGTACGGCATTCGGCTGGAAGAGGCGCTGCAGCTCACGATCGAGGAGCGCATCCACAAGGAGCGCGGTGGCAGCATCCTCACCAACGACCGTCGCGGCGACTCGATGAACCACGTCTTCCGCCGCATCTACGGCAACGACCGCGACTCCTTGCTGGAGGAGTTCCGCAACGAGGAAGAGCGCCCCCAGCTAGACCGCATCTCGCTAACCGAACTGAAAGAGTTCACCTATTGGCTGTTCAAGCGTCGCGTCGCGGTGCAGGATCCGGCCCGGGTCGCCAGCGACACACGCCTCGCCATGCTGACCTTGCAACGCCTCGAGGAGGCACGCAACGCACGACGTGGCCCCGCCTTGAGGGCGGCAGGCCCGGCCAAGGGGTCGGGCGGGGGAGGCCAGGCAGGGGTGGTCGAGATCGTAGATACCGTCGCTGTACCCACGCTGTGACCGGTGCGTGCGCTGACTCCTGAGCCGCGCCGGCCACAGCCAGCGCCTCCGATGACGCACGCCGCACGCACTTTCCAAACGGCCCAGCCCTTAAGATGCCAAACGGCCCCAACCCCTAAAGCGAGACCGAACAAATGACCAGCACTCCCGCCGCCGAGATGCCCAAGGCCTACGAGCCGGGCGCGGTCGAGGACCGCATCTACGCCCTCTGGGAAGAAGGCGGCCACTTCCACCCGCGACCGGGCGGAACCCCGTTCACGATCATCATGCCGCCGCCCAACGTGACCGGTGCGCTGCACCTGGGCCACGCCCTGACCACCACGATCGAGGACCTGCTGATCCGCTGGCACCGCATGCTGGGCGACGAAACGCTGTGGCTGCCGGGCCTGGACCACGCCGGTATCGCGACGCAGAGCGTGGTCGAGGCCGATCTGGCCAAGGAGGGTCTGACCCGACACGACCTCGGTCGTGATGCCTTCGTCGAGCGGGTCTGGCAGTGGGTCGGCCGCTACCGCTCGCGGATCGAACTCCAGCTGCGCAAGATGGGCGCCTCGGCCGACTGGGACAAGACAGTCTTCACACTCGACGAAGGGCCGCAAGACGCCGTCCGGCGCACTTTCCTCAGCCTGCACGAAGCGGGCAAGATTCGCCGCGGCCATCGAATCATCAACTGGGACCCGGAGCTGCGCACTGCCGTCTCGGACCTGGAAGTAGAGTACGAAGAGGTGAACGGCCACCTCTGGTACGTGCGCTATCCCTTCGTCGACGAACAGGGCAACGAGTCCGACCAAGGCGTCACGATCGCCACCACCCGGCCCGAGACGATCCCGGCGGACGTCGCTCTCGCGGTCAACCCCAAGGACGAGCGCTACAGCGATCTGATCGGCCGCCGTGTCCGCGTGCCCCTGCCCGGCTTCACCCGCGCCATCCCGATCGTGGCCGACAGCGCCGTCGAAATTGAGTTCGGCACGGGCGCCCTCAAGATCACCCCGGGCCACGACCCGCTTGACTTCGAAATCGGCGCACGCCATGACCTGGAGTCGATCCGCGCGATCGACTGGGACGGCACGATGACCGCCGAGGCCGGCCTTTACGTCGGCATGGAGCGCGATGAGGCGAAGGCGCGCGTGGCGCAGGATCTGGAAGAGCACGGTTACCTGGTCAAGACCGAGGACCACGTCCACTCCGTCGGGCACTCGCAACGATCCGGCGTCGTCGTGGAGCCGCTGGTCAGCACGCAGTGGTTCGCCGACATGGAGGAGCTGGCGCAGCGCGCGGCCGGCGTCGTGCGTGACGGGCGCATGCGCATCGTGCCGGACCGCTTCGCCAAGGTGTACCTGCAGTGGATGGAAAACATCCGCCCCTGGTGCATCAGCCGCCAACTCTGGTGGGGCCATCGCATCCCAGCCTGGTACTGCCTCGCCTGCGACGCCGAACAGATTCAGCTCTCCATCCCCAACCCAGCCGGCGAGCCCCTCGCCGGCAGCGCCGCGGAACTGCACGCGTCCGGGATCGACTACGCAACCATCCTGGCCCAAGCCACCGACGTCTCGATCGGCGAGGAGGCTGAGCCGATCGTGCGGTTGGACGATCCCGCCCTGACCGACTGCCCGCGCTGCGGCGAGGGTCCGCTGATCCAAGATCCGGATGTGCTCGACACCTGGTTCAGCAGCGGCCTCTGGCCGCACTCCACCCTGGGCTGGCCGCAGCAGACCGCACAGCTCGCCCGCTACTACCCCTCCCAGGTGATGGAGACCGGCTACGACATCCTCTTCTTCTGGGTTGCCCGCATGGTGATGCTGTCGCTGCACAACATGGGCGAGGCGACGGACGGGGCGCCACCCTTCGAGGCCGTCTATCTGCACGGCATGGTGCGCGATCCGATCGGCCGCAAGATGAGCAAGAGCCTCGACAACAGCGTCGACCCGCTCGAAGCCGCCGCCGAGTTCGGCACCGATGCGCTGCGCTTCACACTCGCCACAGGCTCCTCGCCCGGCAACGATATGAAGCTGACCGACGAGCGCCTGGAAGGCGGGCGCAACTTCGCCAACAAGCTCTGGAACGGCGCCCGTTTCGTGATCGGCGAGATCGGCGACGAGGCCGTACCAGCACCCAGCGAAGATCTCGAACTGGCGCTGGAAGACCGCTGGATCCTGTCGCGCGCGCACCGGCTCTGCCAGAACGTCGACGAGCTACTGACCGACTTCCAACTCGGCGAGGCCGGCCGCCAGATCAATGACTTCCTCTGGTCGGAGTTCTTCGACTGGTACGTCGAGGCCAGCAAGGTGCGCCTGCGCGAAGGCGACCGCACCCCCCTTCCGGTCCTGGCCCACGTGCTCGACCTGGGCCTGCGCCTGCTCCACCCGTATATACCCTTCGTGACCGAGGAGATCTGGCAGCAACTCCGCAGCCGTCTGCCCCACCAGGACAGTGACGCTCTGATCGCCGCCGCCTATCCCCGCGGCGACGCCGCCTGGCTCAACGATCAGGCCGAATCCGAATTCACGGTCTTGCAGGACGCTGTTCGCGCGGTGCGCCAGGTGCGCGCCGAGCGTCAGGTGGAGCCGGGCCGCTTCATTGAGGTGTACGTCGTCGACTCCGGCCGCACCGCCGGTTTGCGCGAGCGCGCTGTGGTGATCGAGTCGTTGGCCCGCGCCCGCCCGCTCCAGATCGTCGACGACCGCAGCCAAGCACCCGCCGATCAGGTGATCACCCAGGTGCTAGATCGGGCCGAAGTGGTGCTGCCGCTGGGTGGACTCGTCGACCTGGAGGCCGAGCGCACCCGCCTCGACAAGGAGATCGGCGAAGCCGAGGACTATCTGCGTCGGATCCAGGGCAAACTCTCCAACGAGGGCTTCCGCAACAAGGCCCCCGCCGCGGTCGTGCAGGGCGAGCAACAGAAGGCGCGCGAGACGGAGGGACGGATCGCCGCCCTACAGGCCGAACGCGCACAGATCTGACGCCCAGGAGCCACGGACACGCCATGGCCGCGTCCCGGCGGACGGAGTCGGCGCACCGCTGCCAACATCCACGATCCATAGCGCGAGACAGGGCGCCCGCGTCTCGTTGACACCCCCCAGATCCGTGCATACGATCCGGCTCGGGCCGGAGGCACGGATCGAGTAAGCGACAGAGGGCACAATCGCCCCAGGGCGGAAAACGCCGTAGGGTGAGGCTCGCATCCGGCACGACTGCGGTCTCGGGGGAGACCGGCACCGTGCTCCGGTCGCCGCAGGATCTCGGAGGGTCCATCGCGTGGAGCAGTTGCTCGAAAACTACGGCGCTGTCCTCATCGCGATCCCCGTCGGCATCTTCCTTGTGCTCAGCGCGCTGCTCGCCGGGCAGGTGCTCGCGCCTCGACGCAAGACCGTCCTCAAAGGGCAGGTCTACGAGTGCGGCATGCTCCCGATCGGCCGCAACTGGGCGCAGATCCACGTGCGCTACTACGCCTACGCGATCCTCTTTTTGGTCTTCGATGTAGAAATCGTCTTCCTCTTCCCTTGGGCGGTCTCCTTCATGGGCTTGATGGAGGGCGAAGCCGCATTTGACAAGGTCATCCTCTGGCAGATGGTCCTCTTCATCGTCACTCTTCTCTTTGGCCTGGCGTATGCCTGGCGGAAAGGCGTGCTGGAATGGCAGCGCAAGACGGAGGCCCCTTCAGCCCGTCCGTGATCTCGCCTGAGGAGATCCGGCTCGCGCCGGTAGAGGTCGAACCCCCCTTCGTGCCCTACAAAGCCGTCCTGCCCGGCGTGATCCAGGTGCCGGCGGAGGCGGTCATCGCCACCGCCCGCAAGTCGTCTCTCTGGCCGATGACCTTCGGCTTGGCCTGCTGCGCAATCGAAATGATCGCTACCTACATGGCCAACCAAGACTTCGACCGTTTCGGTATCGTGCCCTGGCCCTCGCCGCGCCAGAGCGACGTCATGATCGTGGCCGGCACGGTCACCAAAAAGATGGCGCCCGCCGTCAAACTGCTCTACGAGCAGATGCCCTATCCCAAGTGGGTCATCTCGATGGGCGCTTGCGCCACCAACGGCGGCCCCTACACGCAGTACGACCGCGTGCTGCAGGGCGTCGACCAGATCATCCCCGTCGACGTCTATGTGCCGGGCTGCCCGCCGCGCCCGGAGTCCTTGATCGATGCCTTCCTCGCCCTGCAAGAAAAGATCATGGAACAGCGCGGGCGCGGCTACTAAATGACCACGCAAGACGTCCCTAACCTCGCCATTCCCACCAACGGGCGCGAGCGCGAAGAGCCGCCGCCCGGCAGCATCGCGGACCTCTTCCGCGAAGCCTTGCCCGCGCTCGACTTCCTGACCGAGCGGACCAAGCTGGACACCGCCATGATCGTGCGCCAGCAGGACCTGCACACCGTAATCGCGACGGGGCTCCGCAATCCCGATTTGGAGCTGACCTTCCTGCGCAACATGACCGCGGTGGACTGGGAAGAGAACGGGCTGGAGATCGTCTACCACCTCTACTCCATGCGGCATCACCAGGGCGTCGCGCTCAAAGCGATGCTCGACGCCGAAGCCCCGCACGCCGAGAGCGTGAGCGACCTCTTCATGGGCGCGATCTGGATGGAGCGCGAAGCCCGCGAGATGTTCGGGATCGAATTCGAAGGCCTCGTCGACGCCCGCAACCTGTTGCTGGACGAAGACATCGACATCCACCCGCTGCTCAAAAGCCACCCCCTGGCCGAAATCGAGAAACCGCAGGGCGCCGCTGTGGCCGACTTCACCAAGGCCTACCCCCCACCGGTGCGCGAGGACGTTGTGGCCGCGCAAGCCGCCGCTGCCGCCGCGCCAGATCCGGCCGCGGACCGCAAGTCGGTGGACGAGATGACGCCGGAAGAGCTGGCCGAGCGCACGGAACGGCACACGGAACGCGTGCGTGACGGTCGCGAGCTGGCTGCGGCCCGTCGTGCCCAGGGTCCCGCTACCCCAATGAAGGACCGAAGCGGCGACGCTCCACCGGCGCCCCCCACCGCTGACACACTCGCAGCTCCCGCAGCCGAGCCGGCGGCGGCCGCGGCGCCGGCGCGACCCGCCGCCCCAGCGGCCGCCATCGGCATCGGCGAGGGCAGCCTGACCGACGAAGAAAAGGCCGAACGCGTCCGCGCCGGCCGCGAACTGGCGGCGGCCCGCCGCGCCGAACTGGCGAAGGAGCGCGGCGAGTGAGCACACAGCAGTCAGGCAGAGGCCAGACCACCGTCGTCACCGAACCGATCCTCGTGGAGGAAGAGTTCGACACGGTCGACATGAACATCAATGTCGGACCGCAGCACCCCGCCACCCACGGGGTCTTCCGCATGGTCCTAACCATCGACGGCGAAATGGTGAAAGACGTCGAGTCGTACATCGGCTACCTCCACCGCGGCGCCGAGAAACTCTCTGAAAACCTCGATTATCGGGGCGCCCTGGGCTTCCAGGACCGCACCGATTACCTCGCCGCAATGAACTGCGAGTGGGCCTACGTCAACGCGGTCGAAAAGCTGGCTGGGATCGAAGTCCCGGAGCGCGTCGAATATCTGCGCCTGATGCTGGCGGAGCTCAACCGCATCCTCTCCCACTTCATGTTCATGGGCGCCTTCGGCACCGACGTGGGCTTCTTCGGTACGGCCTTCACCTGGGCCTTCAAAGAGCGCGAGCGGATCCAAGACCTGTTCGAGTCCATCAGCGGCGATCGCATGATGTACAACTACTACCGCGTTGGCGGCATGGCCTGGGAACCGCCCGAGACCTTCGTGGCCGACACCCGTTGGGTGCTGGGCGAGGTCGAAAAGGGCATCAGCGACATCGAAGAGCTGATGAAGGACAACGAGGTCATGATCGCGCGCTGCCGCGACGTGGGCACGCTCTCCGCCCAAGACGCGATCAACTTCGGCGTGACCGGACCCATGCTGCGCGCCAGCGGTGTGCCCTACGACCTGCGCGTCGACGAGCCCTACTCCATCTATGACCGCTTCGAATGGGAGATCCCCGTCGGCGAGCATGGCGACGCCTACGACCGCATGCTCGTTCGGCTCGAGGAAATGAAACAGTCCTGGAAGATCGTGCACCAGGCGCTCGATCAGTTCCCCACCAGCGGGCCGATCGAGGCGGAGAACCTGCCGCGCGCCCTGCGGCCCGAGCCCGGCGAGATCTACTGGCGTCAGGAAAACCCGCGCGGCGAGTACGGCATCTACCTGGTCTCGGACGGCACGATCCAGCCCTGGCGCATGAAAGTGCGCTCGCCATGCTTCCACAATCTCAGTTCACTGCGACACCAGACGATCGGCTCGTACCTGGCCGATGCCGTGGTGGCGTTGGGTTCGATCGACATCGTGCTGGGCGAGGTCGACCGCTGATCGGTCGGCGCCGCAGCCCCGTCGGACGGGGGTTCGAGACAGTAATCACGCGTGGCACGGGTCCGCTGTCGCGTGCGGGAAAAGAGCGATAGCGTGTAGCGGCGTGCACGCTTGGGGCGACTGGCGGAGGCCAGATCACGCTCGTTCGAGAGCAGGGGAAAGACGGTCGAATGCCGGTCCTGAGCGAACTCGCAGGCGTGGGCTTGCCCGATTGGATCGACGCGCTCCTGCGGATCCTCTTCATCGTCGCGCTGATGACGGTCAACGCCTTCGGCCTGATCTACCTTGAACGCAAGGTCCTGGCCCGCTTCCAGGCGCGCGTGGGACCCACCAAGACGGGGCCGATCGGCACCCTGCAGTCCATCGCAGACGCGCTCAAGCTCGCCACCAAGGAGGACGTGCGGCCCACCACCGCCGACCGCTGGATTTTTGAGCTCGCCCCCTACTTCGTCTTCGTCCCCGTCTTCCTCATGTTCATCCCGATCCCATTTACGCAGGATTGGGTCGTGCGAGATGTCGAACTCGGCTTCCTCTACGTCTTCGGGGTGTTGGGGCTGAACATCGTGGGCGTAGTCATGGCCGGCTGGGGCTCAGACAACAAGTACGCCCTTCTGGGCGGTGTACGCGCCGCCGCGCAAGCGATTTCCTACGAACTTCCAATGCTGCTGGTCACCGTCGGCGTCGTCATGATCGCGGCCAATCACCTGCTCGACGATGGGCTCAGCACCTCGCAGGCGCTCAATCTCAACTTCATCGCCGACGACCAAAGGACGACGCCCTACATCATCCTGCAGCCGCTGGGCTTCGCGATCTTCATGATCGGCATCCTGGCGGAGCTGCACCGGCCACCATTTGACCTGCCGGTCGCCGAGACCGAGGTTGTCGGCGGCTACTTCGTCGAGTACAGCGGCATGCGCTGGGGCATGTTCTTCCTGGCCGAGTACACCGCGCTCTTCCTCCTGGTCATGCTGGCGGTGGTGGTCTTCCTCGGCGGCTGGAACTGGCCCTTCGGCGAGGACGTGGGGCTGAGTCTGCAAATTGTGCTCACGCTCGGCAAAGCCGGCGCCTTCATCTTCGTCATGTTTGGCACGCGGGCGCTGATCCCGCGCTTGCGCATCGATCAGCTGATGGCCTTCTCCTGGAAAGTGCTGCTTCCGTTCAGCATCGTGCAGGTCATCGCCAACGCGATCATCATGAGTTACGGCGGCGCCGACTGGATCCTCGGCCTGGTCTCGCTGGCGCTCCTTGTTCTCCTGATCGCCCTGGTCTCCGTTCAAATGCGCCTGAAAGCGGGCGCCGGAACGACCACCATCCGACGCGAGCCCGCTCGCCCGCGCATGATCACCGCGCAAGAAACGAGTTCCGCTGGTGCGTCCGGTGACTAGAGGAGTGTGGACCCGGTGAGCGCGGCCGAGGCCGTCTACTACGTCGTCGCGGTCGTCGCGATCCTGAGCGCCCTGGGCGTCGTCCTGGCGGGCAACATCGTGCACGCCGCCATCTTCTTCATCCTCGCGCTCGGCGGCATCGCCGGGTTCTACCTGATGCTCAGCGTGGAGTTCCTTGCCCTCGTCCAACTCATCGTGTACGGCGGCGCGGTCACCATCCTGATCCTCTTCGCGCTCATGCTGACGCGCGCCCGCGAGCGGCCGCAAGCGCTGTTCGGCAAAACCCGCCCGCTGGGCGTCGTCGCGTCGCTGGCCCTGCTAGCGGCCTTCATCGGCGCCTCCGTAGGCACCGACTGGTTCGAACAGACGCCGCGCGGCGACATCGAGCCGGTTCCGTTCCAGGAGCTGGGCGACGTCATCTTCACCGTCTGGATCGTGCCCTTCATCTTGATCGGCATCCTGCTCTCCATCGCGCTCGACGGCGCTGTGCTGCTCGCTGTCCCGGACGAGGAAGACTAGTCGATGCCTCCCCTCGAAAACGTCCTCATCGTCAACGCCATCATCTTCGCGATCGGCGTGATGGGTGTGCTCACCCGCCGCAACGCCGTGCTGATCCTGATGTCACTGGAGCTGATGTTGAACGCCGTCAGCCTCAACATGGTCGCCTTTGCCGTCTACGGACGCGTCGGCTTTGGCAACTTCACGGGCATCATCTTCGCCCTCTTCATCATCGTGATTGCCGCCGCCGAGGTGGCCCTAGCGCTGGGCATCGTGGTGCGCACCTTCCGCAACCGCGCCACCGCCAACGTCGACGAAATCAACCTGCTCAAGTGGTGATCCTCTACGTGCCAACCCACCAACGACCGCGATCGCGCAGCGCAGGGTCACAGATCTAGATGTTCTGGCTTGAACACGCCTACATCCTGCCCGCCATCCCGGCCGCCGCGTTCGTCGCGATGTTCCTCTTCGGACGCTTCCTGCCCCGTCAGGGCGACTGGTTCTCGATCTTCGCCATCGGGTCCGTCTTCGTGCTCTTCTTCTTCGTCCTGGAATCCCACCTCGACTCGATCAATGCGGGGCTCGGCGGGATCGGCAACGCCGGCTTCAACTGGCTGGAGTTCGGCGACTTCCACCTGCGCATCGGCTTCACCGTCGATTCGATCACCGTCGTCATGCTCGGCGTGGTCTCACTCGTCTCGCTGCTGGTACACGTCTACTCCGTCTCCTACATGCGCCACCACGGGCGGCCGGAGCCACGTTACTGGTGGTACTTCACCGTCCTCTCGCTCTTCTCGGCCTCCATGCTTGCGCTGGTCCTGGCCGACAACCTGCTGCTGCTCTACATCGCCTGGGAGGGCGTGGGCGTCTGCTCCTTCCTCCTGATCGGCTTCTACTACGAGCGTCCCTCCGCCGTCGAAGCGGCCAAGAAGGCCTTCGTCACCACCCGCTTGGGCGATGTCGGACTCCTGATCGGCATCATTCTCTTCTGGCGTGCGACCGGTACGTTCCAAATCAGCGAGATCATCGAGGCCGCGCAGGCGGGCCGCACCAACGACCTCGCCCCCGTCATGGGCGACGCCTATCTCACGCTCGCCACGCTGCTGCTCTTCCTGGGCGCCATGGGCAAGAGCGCCCAGGTCCCCTTCCACGTCTGGCTGCCCGACGCAATGGAGGGCCCCACGCCGGTCAGCGCTCTGATCCACGCGGCCACGATGGTCGTCGCCGGGGTCTACCTGGTCGCCCGTATGTTGCCCGTCTTCGACGTGGCACCGGGCGCGCTGGAGCTGGTGCTGGCCGTGGGCCTAATCACCTCGCTGCTTGCGGGCGCGATCGCGATCACCCAAACCGACATCAAGAAGGTGCTGGCCTACTCGACGATCAGCCAGCTTGGCTTTATGTTCGTCGCGCTCGGCGCGGGCGCTGTTGGCATCGCCATGTTCCACCTCATGACGCACGCCTTCTTCAAGGCGGCGCTCTTCCTCGGCTCCGGCTCCGTCATCCACATGACCGACGAGCAGGAGATGGGCAAGCTGGGCGGTCTCTGGTGGAGGATGCCGATCACGACGATCACCTTCACGCTCTCCGCCGCCGCCCTGGCCGGGATCGCGCCCCTCTCCGGCTTCTTCTCCAAGGACGAGATCTTCAGCGTCGTTGAGGCCACTCAGGACGAAGCGATCCTGATCCTGCTCGGTATCTCCGCCTTCCTCTCCGCGCTTTACATGGCCCGGCTCGTCATCCTCACCTTCTTCGGTCCGCCCAAGGATCTGGCCGTGATCAAACGCACCAAAGAGGCCGGCCCACTGATCACGATCCCGCTCGTCATCCTCACCCTGCTCACCCTCTTCGTCGGCTGGTTCGCCCTTGACCAGATCGGCGACGCCTTCGGCTTCCCCGGCGGGATCAACAACTACATCTACTTCCCGGAGCCCGAGTTCTTCCACTTCAACAGCGGCCTGGCCGCCGCGACGGGGCTCGTCTCGCTGCTCGGTATCCTCACCGCTTGGTGGTTCTGGTGGGGCGCCAACGCGCGCCGCGCGACGGCCGTACGCGAGTTCCAGCCGCGCATGGCGGCCGTCCTCGAAAACAAGTTCTACTTCGACGAGGCCTACCAGTGGGCGATCGACAATCTCGTCCTCCGCTTCGCCTCAATGGTCGCGTGGTTCGACCGCCACATCGTCAACGACACGGGCATCAACGGCCCGGGCGACTCACTGCGCTACGCGTCGTTCTGGACCAAGTTTCACGTCACCGGACGCATTCCGGACTATGCGCTGCTGATGATCGTCGGCATCGCGAGTGCGGGCGCGCTCGGGTTTCTGTTGCGCTGAGCGCAACCGCATGGGCCGTCTCCGTCTGAAGGCGGGGGCAGGCGAGAGTTTGTAGCCGGCCCCGGCTGAAACCGGGGGCGAGAGGAAACGAAGCGAAGCGAGCATGTTCGGCGAGCTGCTACTCGTCTTGCTCCTGATTCCGGGCGGCACCGCCGTCCTGGGTCTGCTTGTGCCCGGCCGCTACGGCAACGTGCATCGCGGTATGTCGCTGGTCGGCAGCTTCATGATGCTGGGTGTCTCGGTCTATCTCTTCGCGATGTACGACTACGGCGAAGGCGGACTGCAGTTCGACCTGCAATACGCCTGGATCGAAAACGTCGGCATCTTCAAGGAAAACGGGATCTCGCTGCACCTGGCGATCGACGGCATCTCCGCGCCGCTCGTCCTGCTCAACGGCCTCGTCGCCTTCGCCGGCACGCTCATCTCCTGGAAGATCGCGCATCGTCCCAAGGACTTCTTCATCCTCTTCAACGTCCTCGTCGCGGGCGTCTTCGGCGTTTACGTCGCGCAGGACCTCTTCTTCTGGTTCTTCTTCTACGAACTCGCCGTACTGCCCATGTACCTCCTGATCGTGGTCTGGGGTTCCACCAATAAAGAGTACGGCGCGATGAAGCTGATGCTCATGCTGGTGGGGGGCTCGGTGCTCGTCTTCGTCGGCATCTTCGCCGTCTTCACGGAGGCCGGGCTCGGTACCTTTGACATGCCCCTCTTACGCGAGGTCGAATTCGGCAAGGGCTTCGCGACGACGTTCTTCCCCTTCTTCGCCATCGGCTGCGGCGTCTTAGCAGGCCTATTCCCCTTCCATACGTGGTCACCCGACGGCCATGTCGCCGCGCCCACCGCGGTCTCCATGCTGCACGCAGGCGTGCTGATGAAGCTGGGCGCCTACGGCATCATCCGTCTGGGCATCGAGATCCTGCCCGCCGGCACCGATCTCTGGATGCCCGTCATCCTCGTCCTCGGCGCGATCGCCGCGATCTACGGCGCCATGTCCGCCTTACACCAGACCGACCTCAAGTTCGTGATCGGCTATTCATCAGTCAGCCATATGGGCTTTGTGATGATGGGGCTGGGCACAATGAATACGATCGGCGTCAACGGCGCCGTCCTGCAGATGTTCAGCCACGGCGTCATGACAGCCCTCTTTTTCGCCATGGTCGGCTCGGTCTACGACCAGGCCCACACGCGCGACATCAACGCCTTCGGCGGCATCATCCGACGTATGCCGTTGTTCGTCATCTTCTTCGGCCTGGCCGGACTCGCCTCGCTTGGGCTGCCTGGGCTGAGTGGGTTCGTCGCGGAGTTCCACATCTTCGTCGGCACGGTGCCGGTCTTCCCGCTCTTCGCCGCGGTTGGAATCCTCTCCGCCGCCATCACCGCCACCTACATCCTGCGCTTGCTGGGACGCATGGCGCTTGGACCACTCAACGAACGCTGGGTCGACCTGCGCGAGATCAGCCGCTGGGAATTGGCCGGAGGGCTGACACTCTTGGCGCCAATCGTGGCCATGGGCGTCTGGCCAGCCCCCTTTGTGGATCGCATCGCGGTCTCCGTGCTGGAACTGCCGGGCGTGGAGGCCATTGGTGGCGCGCTGGCGAACTTGCCTGTGGTGAGAGGCTGAGATGGACCTCGAGTACGAACTGATCATCCCCGAACTCGCCCTGGCCGGCTTCGCCGTCCTGATCGGCGCGAGCGCGCTGATGTTCCGCCAGATCAAGCAGGAGGTCTGGGGCTATCTCAGCGCCCTCGGCCTGCTCGTGCTGCTTGTGCTCACCGCAGTCTTCTACATGAACGAAAACGACGACTTCGCCAACGTCCTGGCGATCGACAACTTCACCAACCTCTTCCGCGTCTTCTTCCTGGCGATCGCGTTCTTCGCGACCATCTCTGGGATCCAGTACGCGGGCGACCGGCTGCGCAATCACGGCGAGTTCTACGCCCTGATTCTGCTGGCGACCGTCAGCATGATGACCTTGGCCGCCTCACGCGAGCTGATCACCGCCTACATCTCGCTTGAGGTGATGTCCTTCTCCTTCTACATCCTGGTGGGCTTCAACAAGCTCAACCCGTTCTCCAACGAGGGCTCGCTCAAGTACATGCTCCTGGGCGGCTTCTCCAGCGCGCTCTTCCTCTACGGACTGAGCATGCTCTACGGCATCACCGGCACCACGACCTACAGCGGCATCGAACCCGACGGGATCGAAGCCGGTCGCAACATCGCGGCACAGCTGGCCAACTTCAGCGCAACGACAATCGACCCCGAACTGCCCATTCCCGCCGACGTGCGCCCGGGCATGATCATCGCCATGGTGCTGATCGTGGCGGGGCTCGGCTTCAAGGTCTCCGCCGTCCCCTTCCACCAATGGACACCGGACGCATACCAGGGCGCGCCCTTGCCGGTCACGCTCTTCCTAAGCGCCGCGGGCAAAGCGGCGGCCTTCGCCTTCTTCCTGCGCCTCTTCTCGGAAGCCCTGCTGCCCGCCGCTGCCGAATGGGTCTGGCTGGTCGCCATCATCGCCGCACTGACGATGATCGTGGGCAACGTCATGGCCATCCAACAGACCAACCTCAAACGCCTGATGGCGTACTCGTCGATCGCCCAGGTCGGTTACTTGCTGATCGGCATCGTGGCGCTGGACGCCCCATCGCTAACGCAGTCCCAGGACGCCGCCACCGCTCTGGTCCTGCACCTGATCGGCTACGTGGCCACCAACATCCTGGTCTTCACCGCGCTGACCGCGTTCTACAACCGCACCGGCCGCGACGACATCATCGATTTACGCGGCCTGGCCGAGCGCCAACCCTATCTCGCCTTCCTCTTCTCCATCGGGCTATTCTCACTGGCCGGGATGCCACTCTTCGCCGGCTTCGCGACCAAGTTCATCCTCTTCCAGGTCGCCTTCAACAACGACTTCCTCTGGCTGGGCGCCATGGGCGTGACCGCGTCGTTCGTCTCGCTCTACTACTACCTAAATGTGATCAAACAAATGTACCTCTATGAGCCTGAGGGCGAGGGCGAGGACTCCGCCAAGTTCAGCATCCCCCTCCCCCTGGCAGGCTCTCTGACGGTGCTGGCCGGCGCGGTCTTCCTGCTCGGCCTCTTCCCGGCGCCGCTCTTCAAGGCGATCGACGATTCCACGCGCCTCCTCTTCCCCGGTCTCTAAGTCAGACCGATCCGCACGCTCGCGGCTCCATCGCCCGATCTGCGGGACTCGGGTCGTCGCCAGAGCCGTGCCAGGGCGCGATCGAGAAGCGGCGTGCCATCCCCGCCGATCGCCCGGCCTAAAGGACTGGGAAGTAGCGCTGGATCTCGAAGTCCGTGACGTGAGCGCGATACTCGTTCCACTCGATCCGCTTGTTCTCGAGGAACGACTCGAAGACGTGGTCGCCCAGCGTCTCCCGCATCAGCTTGCTGCCTGCGAAATGGCCGATCGCCTCACCCAAGGAGCCCGGCAGCGTCGCGATCCCGCGTTCAGCCCGCTCGCTGTCGCTGAGCCGATAGATGTTTTCCTCTACCGCGTCAGGCAGCTGGCGCTGTGACACGATCCCCTCCAGCCCGGCGGCCAGCGTCACCGCGAACGTCAGATACGGGTTACAGGCGGAATCCGCGGCGCGGTACTCGATCCGGGTCGACTCCGGACGGTCCGGCTTGCTGGCAGGGATCCGAATCAGATCGCTGCGGTTGCGGTGCGCCCAGGTCACATAGACCGGCGCCTCAAAGCCCGGCTGGAGCCGCTTGTATGAGTTCACCCACTGGTTCGTGACCAGCGTGAAATCGGGCGCGTGGCGCAGCAGCCCCGCGATGTAGTAATGCGCGGTCGGCGAGAGGCCATCCTCGGAAGTCGCATCGAAGAAGACGTTCTCGTCCCCCGCGAACAGCGATTGATTGACGTGCATTCCGCTGCCGTTGACGTTATTCAGTGGCTTGGGCATGAATGAGGCATGCACGCCGTTCTTCATCGCCACCTCTTTGACCACCAGGCGGTACGTCATGGCCGAGTCGGCCATCGTCATCGCGTCCGTATAGCGCAGATCGATCTCGTGTTGCGACGGCGCCACCTCGTGGTGGCTGTACTCCACCGGGATACCCATCTCCTCCAGCGTCAGCACCGTTTCTCGACGCAGATCCGAGGCGGCGTCCAGCGGCGTCAGATCGAAGTAGCCGCCTGCATCGATTGGGGTCGGGTCGTCGGGCGCCTTGAAGTAGAAGTACTCGATCTCCGGCCCCACGTAGTACGAGTAGCCCAACTCGGCCGCGCGGGCCAGTTGGCGCCGCAATACGTGACGCGGATCACCTTCGAACGGCGTGCCGTCCGGCAGGTGGACATCGCAGATCATGCGCGCCACGCGCTGCTGCTGCGGCCGCCAGGGCAGCACCACGAACGTGCTGGGATCCGGTTTCGCGATCATGTCCGACTCGTCGATGCGGGCAAAGCCCTCAATCGACGATCCGTCGAACGACATGCCCTCTTCCAGCGCCTTCTCCAGCTCACTGACCGTGATCGCGAACGACTTCAGCGACCCGAGAATGTCCGTGAACCAAAGGCGGATGAACTTGACGTCGTTCTCGCGCGCCGTGGCAAGAACGTATTCGGTAGTCTCCGCGACCATACGTCGTCCTTTCGGCCCGTGCAGAGAAGTATACGAACGACCCGGCTCCGCTCGTGGTCAACAGGTTACGGTCGCATGAACTCCGCCACGTCCTGGCCGACTGCTCAGGACTGAGCGAAGATCCCCAACAGAATCCCATCGATCAACAGCCCCAGGTCCACAACCGGCGTTCCCCCGGCTTCGGGACTGATGCCCTGCAGAAACACCCAGACCGTGCCACGCCGAAAGGCCAGCACGTCGTCCCACAGCTCAATTTTCGTCTGATCGCACACGCCAGCGGGCGCTGCTCCCGAGCGTGCCCGGAAGGATCTCGTCCAGCAGTGGCTCGGCCTCGAACACCTCGAATGAGGCGATCCCCGCACTAGTAAAGCCCAACAGCCCGCCCGGCTGCTGCACCGCAAAGTCCGTCACGACCACCGCCCCACGTCGTCGAAGGCGTTAATCACCGCCAGCACCACCTCGCCGGTGGGGCTGGCGTAGCGGATTACGGCCTGTTCGCCGTCGCCGTCGGCGCCGAGCTGCTGAAAGCCGGCGAAGGAGGAGGGAATTCCGGCCAGGATTTCGTCGATCGAGGCCACCGGGAGCCCGATCGTCAGCGCCGCGACCACATCTCCCTCGCGCGCCCGCGCCGGCCGCGCGAGTTGCTGACGCGCCACATCGGCTGCCGCCGCCGCCGGGGATGCGAGTGGCCGCCCGCCCACCGCAACCTTCACCTGGATCGCGACGTTGCCGTCCACCACCACGAGCGAAGTGGAGAGTAATCCCACCAACAACGAGATGATCGACGCCTGCGGATCGGCCGACACGGCATAGCCGGTCGCTGTCGCGCCCGGCAATTGATCCGCGGGCGGGATCGGCACGACCACCTCGCCCGAGGCGAGCGGCTGCTGGCCGATGATCTCCTGTAGCTGCTGTGCGCCCGCGGCATCGGCGTGGCGCGAGAGATCGATCGAGACGATCACCATGCTGTCGTCGCTGATGGAAGCATAGACGACGCGGTAGACCTCCTCCACGCGCAGCACCGCCTGCAACACATCAGGCTCCCACGTCGCTCCGTCCGGCAGGCGCAGGCCAGCGAACGCCTGCGACACGTCAGCATTCTGGGCGGCGATCGCACGTAGCAGAGGCACGCCGGGAAGGTCGGTCGTGTCCGCGACCGTCGTCCCGAGCGCGACGTCGGGAGGCAATCCCGCGTTCAGCAGCTCGCTGTCCACCGCGGAATCCGCCAACTCGGCGTCATCCGTCGTGGGGGCATCTTGCTCAGTCGCGCTTGTCTGCGCGGCCTCATCCGCCTGCTCAGCGGACGCCTCACGCGTGGTCAGCGCACGATCGCTGGCCAGCCCGTCGTCACCGCCGCAGGCGACCAGCAAGAATCCGCCGAGCAGCGCCCCGAGCATGGGCGCCCGCCCGATCGGACGCGCGCCTGCCTGGCTTAGACGACGCCCGACCCGGCCTGCGCGGACTCCGCCGCGTCGTTTAGCGAAGGGACTGAGCGAAGCGATAGCCCACATTGCGGACCGTTTCGATGTAGTCAAAGCGGGAGCCGTCCAGCTTGCTGCGGAGGCGCCGGATATGCACGTCGACCGTCCGTGACCCACCGTAGTAGTTGTAGCCCCAGACCCGGTTGAGCACGGTTTCGCGGTTGAACACCGTGCCGGCATGCGTCATCAGGAAACGCAACAGCTCGTACTCCTTGTAAGTCAGCGTAATCGGGCGGCCGGACTCGAAAACCTGGTAGTTCGACAGGTCCAGCACCAGGTCGCCCGCCGCGATGGTGTTGCGCGAAGCGCCACGGCCGTGCCGCCAGAGGATCTGATGGACGCGCGCCAGAAATTCGGCCGGTTGCAGCGGCAGGGCGATGAAGTCATCCAAGCCGGCGGCTGGGTCAAGCTGGCTGACCTGTGCCGCGGCCAAAATGCCGATTACATCGCTGTCGGGCCAGGCATCCTGATAGGGCGTGACGAGAGCGGGAACCGCGCCGCGCAAGTCGAGCGCGAGTACATCCGGCGCGGCGGCCGGATCGGGCTCCGCTTCGGCGTTCGGCCCAGGCAGCCGTACGACTTCGAACCCATCCGCTGCCAGGAGCGGCTCAAGTTGGTCGCCCAGGGCATCGTCGCCGGTCACGATCGTCACGCGAAACATTGTGAACTGACTATACCCGCCACCCAACTCCTGACGGATCGCTGGATCGCGTCGTCCGATGCAGATCGCCCCGGCGATCCGCGGCCTCGCGTCACGCTCCAGTGCCCTGCGGGTCTAATCAGCAGTAACCCACCTGCGCCTAGCGCGCCGTAAGAGAGGACATCACCAGATGGCAGACGCGTGCATCCGCGGCCTCGTGCGATTCCACGACCGAGCCCTGCGCGCCCGCCATGATGAGGCCGGGCTGACCATTCTGGCCTAAGCCCTTGGCGCCGCGCTCGTCATCGCCCCGCTCGCCGCAGCCCTGTTCTTATTCGGTGGCGACACCGTGAGCGAGGCCGCCAATCGCCTCGACGGGGTGATGCGAACACCTAGGAACCAGCCTCCCCCGTTGGGGGAGGGCCAGTTCGCCGGGTCCGCCGGATCCGGCAAGAGACAAAGCAGTCACGTGATGGCGAACGCTTCGCCCTCACGATCAAAGGGAGGACTGTCACATGAAGAGCTTCACCCAGCGCATCGCCGTCCGAATGCACGATCACAAGCTGCAGCGCGATCTCCGGCGCGACGAAGAAGGGCTGACGATGTTGGCCTACGCCCTCGGCGCCGCCGTCATCATCGTGCCGCTGGCCGCCGCCGTCTTCGCCCTCCGGCCAGGACGTGTCAACAACGCCGGCGACAAGGTCGACGCCGCGCTCAACACCGCGTAGAGACCTACCCGCCGCCCAGATGGAGCTGGTCTCCAGCTCGGCGCGGATTCGGGACGGGCGGGGTCCCGGCGCGAAACGTCACAAGGCGCGATCAGCGAATCGGCGAGCGCGCCTCTGCTTCCGGCCGGGCCGACTCTCGTAACCCAGACCTAGCGACACCCGTGGTGGGCGCTAGGATGTAAGCGTTCAGATCCAGCCTGGTTTGTGCGGCGGAGGCCCTCTTGACCACGATGCAATACGACATGCCGGTCGCGGCCGAGCGCCAGCTTGAGGCGCTCGTCGACCGGATCGAGACCAACCCTGGCAAATTCGTCGAGCCTGAAGAGCTTCAAAGCTTCCAGGAGCAGCTCAACCTACGTCCGGCGCTCTCAACACTGCCTGAGTCGATCTCGCATGAGGACTTCATCGGCATCCTCAAGCTGGCGATGCTGACCGAATCCGCGACCGACAGCTACGCCTACGCGATCCACGAGCGCGCCATGCGCTACGACGCCACCTGGCTGGCGCGCTTCACGACGAACGTCTGGGCGCCCGACGAGCGCACCCACTACGCGCCCTACCGCAGCATGTTTCTGGACCTCGGCTTCAGCGAAGCCGAGCTCGAACGCGAGATCCGTGAGACCCGCGAGGCCGAATATCTCCACACCTCCGGTGACACTCCGATCCACCTGACCACATTCGGCATGGTGCAGGAGTATCTGACGGACAACTGGCACGGCCTGATCGCGTCGCTCGTGCGCGACTCCGCCCCGGAAGCGGCGCAGATCGCCAACAGAATCAAGCAACGCGAGACGCTGCACACCCTTTGGTACCGCGACATGACGGCCCTCCAACTCGAGGCGCAGCCCCACCTGCTCGGTCACATCAGCGAGGCGCTCGTGCACTTCCAGATGCCCGGCCAGGTCCTGCTGCCCGATCTCCAAGACCGCGTCCCCGGCTGGCTGCCCAAGATGGGCGCCGACTTCGATCGCATGACGCGGGACATGATCCGCTTGATCCACGAGTCGCTGGGCGGATCGGTCCGCAACTCCGGCGAGATGCTGCTCGCGATCGCCTCCGAAAAGGGAATGCGGCTCGGCCCGCTCGATCCGGGCCTGGTCCGCACCGCGTTGGGCCGCTTGGGCGGACCCGGCTTCGGCCTGGTCGGCGAGGCGATGCTGCTCAAGGCTGGCCTCGGTCACCTCTATACCGAGCCGTTGGAGGAGGCCGCGCCGACTCACCGCCGCGTCGAGCGCGTGCGCTCCGTGATGCGCAACTGGATCGCCGACCGCCTCGAGATCGAAGTCGGCTACGAGAGCTACGACACCGCGAGTTAGCGCCCGCCGGTTGGCACAGCCGTGCCCTCGACGGGCACGAACACGCCCCGCCTCAGCAGGTAGCGCAGGTCCGTCCGGGTCAGCGTCGCCAGCAGGAACAGCGCCACCCAAATCACGCCCGGTCCCACGAGCAGCACGCGCACGCCCGTCCCGTCCGCGAAGAAGCCGAAGCCCAGGTTCATGAACGCCATATGTCCGGCGGCAATCATCAGATACAGCGACATCACCCGCCCCCGCAGATGATCCGGAATGATCGCCTGGATCAGCGTGGCCGAGATGGCCATGTAAGTCGCCTGGCTCGCGCCGGCCAGACCCGCGCCGATCACCGCTACCACCGGCGTCTGCGCGAGACCCAGCACGATCATCGCCATGCCGCTAGCCAAGCCCGTCACCGCGTACGCCCGTCCCCGCGTCTCCTCGTCGCGCACCAGCGACAGCGCCAGCGTGCCCGCGAACGCCCCCACCCCAACGCCCACGAGGATCGCGGTGAACGTCGTGCTGCCCCCGCCAACGTCCGTCGCCAGCCGTGGCATCAGCGCGTCGAAGGCCATCGTCAGCCCGCAATGCGCGCCCAGCAGCATCAGGATCAACCGAACCCGGCGGTCCTGCCAGGAGTACCGAAACCCTTCTGCCACATCCAGGCCAAGCCCACTCAGCGGGGACCGCGTCGACTCCACTCGCCGCTCCGGCTGCCAGCGAATCCGGGTCAACTGCAGCACGGCCAAAGCGAGCAGCCCAGCCGAAACGAAGAAGGCCGCGCCCGCACCCAACGTCGCCAGAACGATGCCGCCTGCCAACGGCCCTGCAACACGGGACCCGTGTCGAGCGAGTCCGGATAACGCCACCGCATTCAGCAGATGCTGCCGATCGACCAGATTGGGCATCAGCGCGTCTTGCGCCGGAGCCACCATCGCCATCGACGTTCCTTGCAAGATCGCCAGGATCACCACCTGCCAGGTTGCGACCGCATCCGTAACTACCAGGAGCCCCAGAGCCGCGGAAAAAGCCACACCGAGCACCGCCGAGGCAATCGCCATGCGGCGTCGATCGAAGCGGTCCGCCATCGCGCCGCCCAGCGGACCCAGGAACAGGAACGGCGCCATCCCGGCGAACGTCACGATCGCCACGGCGCCCGTCGAGTCCGTCAACTCGAAGACCAGCCAGGCGCGCGCCAACATGAGCGCCCAGCGCGCCGCGGCGGACAGCACCGTATTGTAAAAGAGAAACCGGTAATCTGCCGACTGCAGAGCCGGCATGCGCGCAAGTAGGCGCATGTTCTTCACCACCCCACGTCCGGCCCCAGGCTAGACGATTACGCCCGTATCGCGCAGCCCGGCAATCTCCGACACTTCCAGTCCCAACTCCCCCAGTACCTCGTTGGAGTGCTGGCCCAATCGCGGCGCCGCCGCCCCGTTGTCGGGCCCCTCATCACCGGCCTCCCAGCCCGCATTGACGATCGTCAGCGGCTCGCCGGCCAGCTCCGGCAAATCAATCGCGGGCGTCTCGACGAGCAACCGCCGCGCCTTCACCTGCGGCTCCGCCAGCGCCTCCGGTATCGTCACCACTCGGCCCACCGGCACCCCCGCCTGCGTCAGGATCTCCACCCACTCCGCCCGCGTCCGCGCCAGGAACAGCGGCGCGATCTCGGCCCGCATCGCTTCGCGATTCGTGATCTGGTCCGCGATCGTACCGAAGCGCGGATCGGCCAGCAGATCGGGCCGCCCCAGCGTGGCGCAGAGCGATTCGATCTGCGCCAGCGTCAGCGCCGCGATCTGCATCGTGCCGTTCTTGGTCTGAAACAGATCGGTCGTCGGCTGCAGCGTGAGGGAGCTGTTGCCGGTTTGGTAGGGCTCGGTGCCCGCCACCAGGTAGTTGTTGACGACCGGCGACATGATCGACAGCGCGGAATCGAACATCGCCACGTCCAGGAACTGTCCTGCGCCATGCGTCGCCCGCCGGTAGAGCGCGCTGGAGATCGCGATGCAGGCGTTCAGCCCCGTCGTCATATCGATCACCGGAAACGCGACCCGCAACGGATCCTGCCCCGGCTCCCCGCCGATGCTCATCATCCCCGACGACGCCTGCACCGCGCCGTCGTAGGCCGGCGCGTCGCGACGGGGGCCCTGCTGTCCGTAGCCGGAGATCGAGCAGTAGATCAGCTCCGGACGCACGGCGCTGAGCGCCTCATAGCCCAGGCCCAGCCGCTCCATCGCGCCCGGCCGTGAGTTCTCGACGAAGACATCCGCCGACTCAACCAGCCGTCGTACCAAGCCCAGGCCCTCGGGACGCTTGAGATCGATCGCGAGCGAGCGCTTGCCCGCGTTGAGCCCGATGAAAGCCGGCGACATCCCCACCGCGGCCAGTGGGCCGTGATCGAGCAGCCGACGACCCTGGTCGCCCGCCAGCGGCTCCAGCTTGACCACATCGGCGCCGAGACCCGCCAGCATCAGCGTCGCGTACGGCCCGGCGAAGACCTGCGTCAGGTCGATCACGCGAACGCCGTCGAAAGCGCGGGCCATGGCCGCTCCGATCTCGCCCGAGCTTAGCGAGCGTCGCTGCTTGGAGCAGAGCGGACCGGCCACGGGCTCCGCTACTCCACGCCTTGCGCCAGGATGCCGCGCGAGTCCGTCGCCGCCAGGCGCAGCTTGACCGCCTCCTGATAGCCGGGGGAGTTGTACCAACCGCGGAACGACTCCTCCGTGTCGAACTCCAGCACCACCACCCGCGACCCGTGCCACTCCCCCTCGATCGACCGCACATTGTTGTCGACCACCAGCGGCTTCACATTCACGCCCGCCAGCGTCGGACCGGCCAACTTGCCGTACTCCTCCATCATCGCCTCGTCCAAGACCTTCTCTTGCACGATGAAATAGACCGGCATCAGAACCTCCACTTGCCAAATCGATGCGCGAACACGCTCAGGCCGCTCAGACTAGACTGCCCCGCATGGACGCACCCCCCATCCAATACGCCCGCACCGACGACGGGGTGAACATCGCCTATTCCGCGATGGGAAACGGCCCTCCCTTAGTCATGTGTGATGGCTCCTTCCTGGGCTTGGCCACGGGCTGAGGCGACGCAGCAGGGCGTCTGGCGCGCAGCTTCCGCGTCTGAGGGAGCAGCGTAGGCGGGGGCGGCCGGCCAGGCTCCGTCTCGGCCCGGCCTTCCGATACCTAGCAAATGCAGAGCCCGCACCCATCCGAGCACCGGCCCAGGCTTCTCGCCTAAAGGCGATCGACCATGGCCGTTGAGGGCGAGCTCACCAACCCCGACCTCAGTCTGAAGATCGGCTTGAACGCCGGCGAACCAATCGCCGAGGAAGACGATCTCTTCGGAACGGCGGTGCAGATCGCGGCGCGAGTGACGGACCAGGCGGAGGCGGGTGAGATCGTCTGCACCAACGTGGTGAGGAATTGGTCGCAGGAAAGCCGTATCTGTTCGCGGAGCGAGCGCCCGCCGCCCTCCGAGGCGTGGAGGAGTCCGTGCGGTTGTGGACGTTCGGGCTGGCTAACCCACGCTGCCCCCTCCTATCGCACCCGACCCGACCGAGTGCCGATCGCGTCGACCACTCGGCGCGAGGGGCCACCACTCATCATGTCCCGGGCCGAACCGTCCGGCTAGAGAACACCTGCCTGAGGCCGGTGACGAGCGCGCCTTCGGCGCAGCCCGCGATGGTGAGCGCGACGCAACGGGCGCTCGTACGCAGACAGGGCTCGCCCGCCTGCGCAGACGCGACCGGCAGACAGGATCTAGGTCTCGTCGCTCTCGTCGTCGCCGCTGACCGCGTCCTTCGCCATGTCGACTGCGGCGCCGGCCGTATCTCGCACACTGCCAGCGGCGTCCTGCGCCGTGTCGGCGACGGAGCCAGCGGCGCTGGCCGCGCTGCTCGCCACGTCACCGGCGACATCGGTCGCCTTCTCGGCCACGTCGCCGACCGCGCCCGCGGCGCTGCCCGCGGCGTCCGCCGCCTTCGACGTCCCCATACCGAGCCAGCTCTTCATCGTGTCCATGAGCCCCATGCTGCATCCCCTTTGCGGCCGTGCCTGCGCGGTGCGTCTCCGCACGGATACCCGCACTCTAGTCCCACTGCACGCTTCCCGTCGCAGCAAAGCCTTACTTCTCACTCAACCTGAACCATCGTCGACTGCGGGACTCCAAAGTCGTTTACCTGCGTTGCTGTGACGGTTGCCGTCGTTCACCGCCCGCCTACCAGGCATTCACCTCGGGAACGGCTCCGCCCGGCAGCGCCGCCGGGAGAGTTTGCCTCTTGGCGGCCCATGGCCGAAGCTTGCTGCCGACTCGACGGTGCAATTCAGAAGTAGGCATTCACCCGTGGTCGATCTCAACCGAGAGCAGTTGAAGGAGTTGGTGCTGACGGAGTACCAATACGCCACGTCCCTCAGTGACCCGGCACGCCTGGAGGGCTGGGAAGCAGAGGGTCTGACGACGGCGCAGCTTCGCATCTTATACCGCCTCAACGCCCAGCGCGGCCTGAAGGCGGGCGACCTCGCGACTCATCTCGGGGTGCGCCCGTCGACGGTGACCGGGATCATCGACCGCCTCGTCAAGCTCGATCTCGTTGAACGGCACGCCGATCCGGACGATCGCCGGGTCGTCCGCACGGGCCTGACTGCGCACGGACAGGAGACGATCTCCGAGTTGACGTTGGAGAGTCGGGCCTACATCCACTCGATCCTGGAGCGTCTCAACGACGCAGAACTCGACGCCGCCGCTGCCGCGCTCACGCGGATGAACCGGGTGGCCCAGGACTTGGGGGTGCAGGTATGGCGGGAGCCGGGGCACGAGCCCGCGCCGATGACCTAGCACGGCGGCGCGCCTTCCCCGAAGATCAGTTTGAGCGCGTCCCCGGAGGGGCGACCGGACCGGTTGTCCTGCACACGATCTGCCGCACGATCTACGGGGACCGCGAGGCTGCGCGGTTCCCGCCTACGCGACCGCATCCACGTGATCCTCGCGGTACCGGCACCGATATTCATCCCCCACCATCATGGGGGAGCTGATAGTCTCCTGACCGGGGAGTTGCCCATGTCCACGGACTGGAAGGTACTTGCCGAGCGGCTCGCGACGGTGTTCGGCCCAGGTCCCGCCCCAATCGCCATCACCTTCACCGCGGAGCCCCCGGGGTCGGTGCCGACCTTCGAGGATCCCATGCCCGAGCGGCTGGCGGACGGGCGGACCGGTCGGGTGTCTGCGGGCTGCGTCTTCTGGATGAAGGGCACGGAGCGGACGTTCTCCACGGTGGCCGCCGATCATGCGAACTGCTCGGTGGGCAGCGTCACCCATGGCTTCAAGACGCTGGAGGACGTCGCCGGCAACGAGGACGTGGCCGCCCTCCTGGAATGCAACTGGGTGACGGAAGATGTTGTACCGCTGATCCCGACCGTCCAGGAGACGCCGGGCGCAGTCACGTACGGGCCGCTGGCCGAGACGCCAATCGATCCCGATGTCATCTTGCTGCGGCTCACCGGCCGGCAACTGATGGTGTTGCATGATGCCTGGCCCGAGCTGCGGATTGAGGGCAAGCCCCAGTGCCACATCGTGGCGCTGGCGAAGGAGGAGGGCGCGGTGGCGGCGAGTGTTGGCTGCCAGCTCTCGCGTGTCCGCACCGGCATGCCGAATGCCGAGGTCACCTGCGCGATTCCGGGGGCGCGTTTGGCCGACGTCGCGGCGGCCGCGGAAACGGCGGCCATCGCCGATCAGGCCGTGGCGTCCTACGCCTCGAATGACATGCAGCGCTTCGGGCCTGTCTAGCGCCTGGCCCTCTGCCTCTCCAGCCACGTTCAGTTCATCGTGCGCGGCAGCGGGCGAATGCCGAGACGGTACTGATCCTCGTTGGCCGGGGTGTCCACGCGTTCGAAGCCATTCTTGGTCAAGACCTTGGCGGATGCCGCGTTCTCTGGCGCCTCGCCGACCCGGTAGCGATCCGGGCATCCCTCCTCCACGCGTCCGAGGCGAGCGACGCGGATCGATTCAGCGAGCACTTCCTCGAAACCGAGTGGCGCGATGTCGTCGACGCGTGGCAACTCGACACCTGGGAGGCATATCGCGATGTCGCGCGGCTGGGCCGCAAGACACGCCTGGGCGAGCAGCAGCGTCAGATCCTTTGGTCGATCTTTGCGCGTGTGCGCACCGATCTGAGCGAGCAGGGCCTCATGACAATCCCCCGCATCTTCGCCGAGGCAACCGCGCAGATTGCCTCAGGCGCGAAGAGGCCCTTTGACTTCGTGGTCGTCGACGAGGCACAGGATGTCGGCGTGCCCCAACTCCGCTTCCTCGCCACGCTCGCCGGCGACCGCCCCAACGGCCTCTTCTTCGCGGGCGACCTGGGCCAGCGCATTTTCCAGACGCCCTTCTCCTGGCGCTCCCTCGGCGTCGACGTGTGGGAGCGGTCGCAGACCCGTCGCATGAATTACCGCACGTCGCACCAGATCCGCCGGCAGACGGACCTGCTGCTGCCTCCTGCGATGAGCGACGTGGATGGCAACAGCGAGGCCCGGCGCGGAACGGTCTCGGCGTTCAACGGCTCCCAGCCGCAGATCGAGGTGTTGGAGTCGCCCGAGGCCGAGCAGACGGTCGTGGCCGCGTGGCTTCGGGCGCGTCATGCCGAGGGGTTGCCACCCCACGAGATGGGCGTCTTCGTACGGTCCATGGCGGAGATGGACCGGGCGATCACCGCGGTGCGGGCCGCCGGGCTACCGTCGGTCACGTTGGACCCTCAATCCGCCGCTGCAGGCGACGCCGTGGCGGTCGGCACGATGCACCTCGCAAAGGGGTTGGAATACCGCGCGGTGGTCGTCACCGCCTGCAACGACGAGGTCCTCCCTCTCCAAACGCGCATCGAGAGCATCGCCGACGAAGAAGACCTCGAAGAGGTCTACGAGACGGAACGCCACCTGCTCTACGTCGCCTGCACGCAGGCGCGCGATCATCTCTTGGTGACGGGCGTCGCCCCAGCGTCGGAGTTCTTAGATGACCTGCAGCAAACGAGGTCGTCCGTCGCCGGAGAGATCGCGTCGCCGAGGGGCATCGTCAGTCGATCAGCGTGGTTCACGCCGTGCTCCCTTCGCTGCTGCCGGGCGGCGGCTAGTCGGCCGAATCGATGGAGACGTTGCGCTCGACGAATTTCCAAGCGCCGTCCACTTTGCGCAGACGGTCGCGATAGATCCCGGTCACGAGGATGGCGCCGTGGTTCGTCACGTCGACCAGGTTGAGGTAGCACGAGGACGTCGCGTCGTCACCTTCCCCGTCGATCACCCAGTTGTTCGTCCAGTGCCGGTGCGAACGGATCGGGCTCGTCGTCGAGTCCTGTGAGAACGCGATCAGCTTCTGGCGCCCGTCCCAGCGCCCTTGGGGTGAGATGAAGCAGCCGTCGGGCACGAATGTGTCGGCCCAGGCCTCGTGGTCGTGAAAGTCGATTGCATGGTTGTAGCGGGCGCCGAGCATCTGGATCTCGACGCCGTCATCCGCGGTCAGTGGCATAGCGGTGACCTCCTCAGCAGCCGGTCTGGGTTGCTTCGGCGGACCACCACACGCGCTCTCCTCGCGCGAACGGTCCGTGCCGGAACAGGTTTCAGCGCTGACCGCCCCCCCGTGCCCCGTCCCAGCCGAACCCCTCAAGGGGGGAAATGCCCTCGCACCACAAACACGTAGTGCCCGCCCTCGGCACGCCGAGTTCCACGCGGGCTGGGGCCCGGGGGTCGGACCCCGGCCTTCTTCGAAAGGACCGTGGGAGGCTGGCCTCCCGCGTCCACGGCCAGCGGTATCCCGCCTCAGTTGTGGGGTGCGAATCGAGCAGAGCGAGCCGCGCACAAGCTGCAGGAACAGGGCGTCGCGGTCACCATCGCCCTGCCACCCACCGCAGGCGACTTCCTGGATCTCCTCAACGCCGAGGGGGCTGAGGCGGTCGAGGCGGTGATCACGAATGCCATCTCCATCACGACGGACACCAACCCCACCGACGATATCCTCAAGCTCGTCATCTCCCACGACACTCCGACCGGGTCGCCGGATCCCGCCGACGAAGACGATGCCGACGGCGGCGGCAGGCGCCCTAGTGCCGCCACGCAGATCGTGCGGTTGGTCCTCGGCGAAGGGGCCGAGCTGTTCCATGCCCCCAACGGCCAAGCGTACCTAACGATCCAGATCGACGGCGTCGCGCAGACCATGCCGGTCAAGAAAACCAGCGTGTTCATTAAGCGGCTCTACTACGACGAGGGGCTCGGCGATGGCGTTCGCTTGCGGCGCGCGGACGGGCGTCAGGATTGTGCGGATGCCGAGGGCGGCGGCCTTGGGGACGAAGTCACCCCGTAGCACGCGTCCCGGTCCCGAATGAGGAAGCGGGGCCGCCGGTTCCAGGGCGTCGCCTCCAGGATCTGCCGCCAGATCCACGGGTCCGTGGGGTGGGCCGTCACTTTCCAATGCAGGATCCGGCTTGGGTCGTGACTGATGACGAAGAACACGAACAGCGTCCGGAAGGTGAGAGTCTGGACCGTGAAGGGGTCCTCCGCCCAGATCTCCGGCGCGTGCATGCGCAGGAAGGTCTGCCATCCAGGTGATAGCGGCTTCCTCTGCAGGTCAGAACGGTAACGCCGGACCGTCGTGGCGCTGACCGTGGTACCCAGAGCCCGGAGCTCCCTCACGATCCGGACCGCACCCCAGGTCGGATTGTCGCGGGCCATCCGGCGGATCAGGGCTTGGGTTTCGGCATCGATCCGGGGCCGTCCGCCGCGCTTGCGGCTCCGCCAGGTCCAGTACCGCCGCCACGCCGTGCGATGCCAACACACGACCGTCGCTGGCTCCACCAGCTGGACGTACGCTCGCCACCCTGGCCAACCGCGCGCGACAGTCGACCAGAAGCGCCGATCATCTGCCGTTAGCCGGGCCCGTCGCCCCGTCCGCTCCCAAACCAACAGCTGCTGACGCAGAACCAGGTTCTCCAGGACCAGCTCGCACTCCCGCCGACGGATCAGCCGAAGCCCGATCAAGAACCGCCGCAGATAGAGCCACATGGCGTCGACCTCCTCTTGGGAGGCTCGCGCCCGCTTGCCTAGGCGCAACGAAATCTCAGCGGATGAGGTTCTGGCGCCGCACAGCGTGCGGTGAGGCCGACCACGTCGGCCTCACCTCGCCCGCGTGGATACTCCCTGTGGATACCTTCCCCCCCCCCGCGCCCGCGACCGGAGGCTTCCCAAGCAGAGGGTCGAGGGTTCGAACCCCTTCTCCCGCTCCCAATTTTCCCCACCACCGCGACGAACAGCCGGTACTCCTCAGCAGGAGCGTTGGC
>Ga0310123_10000530_pt1 | contig 33789 bp, 45 predicted proteins | sample CB6_AW_1057_MG_FD_203505 | JGI IMG/M metagenome (GOLD analysis project Ga0310123, IMG submission 203505) | Marine microbial communities from Western Arctic Ocean, Canada - CB6_AW_1057 | ecosystem: Environmental > Aquatic > Marine > Oceanic | place: Canada: Western Arctic Ocean | collected... | reverse complement strand
GTTCCGCAACTGCTGGCGGTACGCGTAGCGGCGCAACTCCGCCCGATAGGCAGGATCTGGCCGTGGCTTCGCCCTAGACGTCCCTGGCGCCGGTTTCGGCCAGCCCTTAGCAACGGGCAGGTCATCCGGCTGGAAGTCTCTCAGTCGCTTGTAGAGCGCTCCAGGGCTGACCCCTCGGAGAGTCCGGTAATGGTCGACCACCGCGGCCGCACAATCCGGCGTCCAGCGATTTCGGCGGATATCCGCGATCAAAGCGTCGACGCCACCAACATCCAAGTCCTTCAAAGAAGACACAACCCGACTCCAGTCGGGCACAGGCTTAGCCGCTTGCGGCGATTGCTCCCGCCCCTCCTGTTGTGCTGTTTCTGTTTCTGTTTCTGTTTCTGTTTCCTGTTCCTGATATCGAGAGAAACTAGCGATTTCTCTCGATACTGTATCGCTAGCCGACCCCCATACGGTATAAATGTACACGTTAAATTGTTCGTGGAAAACCCTAGGAAGATAGTGTTTTAGCGTCGGATATACCGTATCGAGAATGTCGCATTTCGGCACATCCGCCAGGTCTGACAGCATACCCTTCAGGTGTTTTAGGTTGTTTGGGGGGTTATAACGGAACCACTTCGGAAAAATCACAATACAGTTGGATCGGCCCAATTTCTGGACCGGCCAGGCAAATTTAGCGCAGACGCTAACAAGCAAATCCCACGCGTGATCGTAGGTCTCACAGTGCCAGTAATCGCCCCCTTCGCCAATCCGAAAAACGGCCACGCCGGCCCGGTTGACCGCGTTGGATGACAGTAGCCAGAGAGTACATAATTTCTCGCTGGGGCTGAGCTGGTCGAACACCTCATCGTTCCAGATCCGAGGGTCTATCTTGCGGTATTTCGCCGCCATGTCCGTAACTCCACGAAAAAACCGCGTAACGATAGTTGCCCCGGCACACACTCGGCCGGTCCCTTGCGGGGCCATCGATTCGCGGTTTCTGGTTTTGCGTGTAGGTGTGTTTTTGGCTTCCGCATCATACCTCGCCGCCGGCCCGGCCGTCAATGAGCGTACAAGCCGCTCCGTTTTCTCTGAGCTAGAAAGATTGTTTTTAGTTTCCGCAAAGTGCGGAAAAGTGCGGAAAACTGACGAGCCGGATTCCGTCGATCCCTAGAACGATCCCCGCCGACGTTTCCGCAAAGTGCGGAAAAGTGCGGAAAACTGACGAGCCGGATTCCGTCGATCCCCAGAACGATCCCCGCCTCCGTTGCGGAAAAGTGCGGAAAAAAAACGGCGGTCAGGCCGGATCAGGTTGCCGGCTTTTCAGGGGCGACCCTAGACCGCGTGAGTTGTTTCATTATGCCATTTCAGCCCTACCTAGGTAACGGCCGAAGGTGCTTCAGACTTGTTTTGGTTTGGTCAAACGCATCCCGAAGTATTTCGCGATCTTGTCCGCGCTCAATCCCCTGTTAGTACGTGCGCAGACTGTCCCGGGGAAGAAGCACCGCAGATCACGCGGATCACTTGATGCGCGATTCGGTGCCGCCGTTTTTTGTTTTGGGTGATCTGATCCGACGGATAGACCAGCACGCGCCAACCGGCTTCGATCGCCGCGTTGCGTTTTTCGTTTTGATTGCGGATCCCCTTTGGGTTTTGATGGCCGCCGGGTCGGCCCGCCATCCCGAGCCCGTCGCATTCAATGGCTAGTAAAATTAGGGGCCACGCCAGGTCGAATCGCCAGTTTCTCTCGTCCAGAAACGCCAGCTCAAAAAGCGGGTCCGCAATTTCCAGGCCGGCCGCGTCGATCTCATTCCACAAAATTTCAGCCGCGAGCATCCGCTTTGTTTTCTTGACCATCCGTGTTACTCGCTTTCGGCTTCGGCCCTGAATCGGCCGTCCAGATCGGCGTACACTTCCCCCAGCGCCGTAGCAGCTTCCGGAAAATCCTCCTCGTATTGACGGCAAAGATCCCGAAGCCCCTCGCGGGTTGTTTGTTTCGCTGCGGCCTGCTGGAATTGCTCGATCATAGATAGCGGATCCATCTCCGCGAATTTAGGGTCCGAAATTTCCTCATCCTCCAGCGGATCGACGAGTACCGCCCGCATCCGTTGAACGTCGCGATGCGGTGTCGTCTCTTGCACCGTTACCGTGTGCACGGTCGCCTCGGGCGCCGCGTGCGCGTCGTGCAGCTCGTCGGCAGCGTGTAGCCCCATCGACAGCTCAGGAGCGTAGATCCGTGCGAGAAACGCCGCCGCCCGATAGCTAAGCATCTGCTCGGGCATTGTCTTCCACTTCGACCCGCTTTTGCCGTGCCAGCCCTCATCCTTGGCCATCTTAATCGTTACTTCGGTCCCCTCAATTAAATCGCCGATCACGCCGTCTATCTTCTCGCGAGCATAGGCAACACAGCCCCAAGAATCGGTCCCCTTGTCGCCGGTAAATCGATAGCGGATCGATGTGTAGCGTTCGCAAGTGTTGAACGTGGCAATTAGGAATTGACTGCTCCAGCCCGGCCGGCCGTGTACCATGTAAAGATTCTGCATAATCTGCAGAACGTCGGCACCCGTCCGGTGAGACATATTCAGCGCGATGATGCAGTTGGACACGCCCGCCGCCCCCTGGTAGTCCTTTGGCACCATTGAAGATTTCGAGAGCATGATTCCAATGCGTTGCGCCAGCTCGAAACCTGGGATTGTATCAAGTCCTACCGTTGTCGGAGCGTCGACTATCCCACCGCTCACCGTCGCCAATTCTGTGGTCATGTGATTTCCTTTGTCCACCTGGGTAGATGTACCACTTTTCCTTCGCCGTGACCGTCCGGCAAAAAACGCCGGCTGGTAATCCCTTTGACCGCCTGCTGGTATCGCTGTCGCCCATAATCCATGAATGCCGAATCGAATTCATATGTAGCGATTTCATACGGCGGCTCGTTGTGGATTACCACGAAGACGACCGTCAGCATTTCGGCTTTAAGGACGTACCATAAATCGGACGCCATCGCCGCTTGGATGTCATATCCAAAGCTTAGCGATTGCCTCGCAAAATGCTCTTCGTGCACCGATGCCGACGTTTTGACGTCGACGATACAATGGCCCGGCCTAATCAGATCCGGCCGTGACCGCATCACGCCATCCACTAGCGATCCCTGGAATATCCGCTCGCCTTGGAGTAGTAGATTCGCGGCCAGCCTATGGCGCCCGATCTGCTCTTGGATCCGCATGCAGACCGACGCCTTGCGCCCCTGGATCTCTCGATACTCCTGGCATTGCTTCGGCGTTTTCGATTCCTGGTCCGGCTTGACGTTTTCCGCCATCCAGTCCTTGTATGTTTTACCGGCTCGCGATCCGCTCTTGCTTAACACTCCTTGTGGAATGATAGCGACGTCGCGGGGGATCTCCGGATCTGGCAACTTGCCCTCGGTCAGGAATTCATCGACGAGAATCCCGAAATCCATTGCGGGCGTCGCTTGCTTGCGTTCGATTTCCTGTGACACGTACCGACCGAAAAACAGCTCGGGCGATTCGATGTAATCGACTAGCTGCGATCGGGACCACTGAGGAAGCGCGTGGTAATCCTTGTTTGACATCCCCGCGAGTAGTTCAATCATCCTTCGCCTCCGTGCGGCCATTCCTGGCTATGCGTGGTCGATCCTTCAATTCCTCACGGATTACGTGGTATTCCGGTGGCGCGTCGATCCCGATACGTACCCAACGGCCGCCGGTCTCAACCACGGTTATCGTTATCGCGTCGGCCGTGGTGCCATCTCCGATGAGGATTCTTTGCGATTTCTTGCGTGATAAAACGAGCATCATTGACCTCCGTGTCACTTGTCAATCTAGATCCATATTCCCAAAACTTCCCGGCCCTTTACGCGGCGGCAAGGGCTGCGTTATGTTGGCCTGTCTGCTCTTCTGCGTTTTGCTTTTCTCGCTGGCCGAATGTTTTAATTCGACTTCCCGGAGCCAGTCGGTTGACCGCTGGCATGTACACCTCTGCAGGACCGACACCGCTTCGCTATGGCCCAACACCTCTTGTCTCCGGCCCCTGATCCCATAGGCGGCCCAAAACCAGATCGTCGAATCCATTGACATAAAATAGTCCCGACCGTTGAGCGTTACTCGCGGTGTTTCTTGGCTGTAGTTTCTCATTGCAAAAGTCCCCGGTTGCCCGCGTAGGGCACTTGCCAAATAGAACATCGCTCACGCGGGCAGGCTCGCATGAGCCACCGGGGTCACGGGGGGAACCGTAACACATGGACTACGAAAAGGAACTTAACGCCCGGGTAAATCACCGTCAACCCTGGTCGTTGACAACTTGGAGATTAGTTTCGATCAATCGCTGTGGAGATACGTTAAAGAACTCCGCGATGAGTCCTAGCGTTTCGAGATTTGGGACCCTTCGCCCGTTCGCTAGGTGAGACACGAAGGACCGTGAACAACCAAGATGGATCGATAAGGCAACGCGAGCCCCGCGCCCCCGGCTATCGAGTAATGAATTGAAATTATGCAAAAACTGATTACTGATAGTTGCCATTTTCAAAGCGTAGCAACCGGTCGAGTAATTTACAATCGATCAGGCGCGAGCCTGTCCCTGATAGCCCGCCCACGCGTGACATAATGCGGCGCGGCTTTTTTCGTGTAGGCTGGCGGCTGCGGAACATCGAATTCACCAATTGATTCCGGACGTGGTTCTGCTAAGTCCGGATCAGCCGCTTTGCTGACATCCCACGCCGCGATCTGTGCATCGCGTGCCACTCTATCGGCATCGTGCTGATCTTTTTCGGCTTGCCAGATCGCTCGCTTGGCATCCGCTTTGACAGCGTATTCTTCTTGGTTGTCGTCCCAGTCGACCATCTCGTCGTCTGCCAGGTATTTGTGAACCGTCGTGGTGATGTTCGTGATGGGGTCGTTGTAGCTGATTTGCGTCACGCCGATAAATCTATTTTTTGTGATCGAGATGCGTGGCATGGGATCATCAGCGTTCACCGTGATGCCATAGTCTCGTAGCGTGTCCGCATCCATATGAGGGGTGAGCCGTTCCTCGTTGCCAAGTTCGTCCATGGCATGTAAAAAAGAATTCCCCCCGAAGTCCTTCGCGTACAAGTAGGATTGATCGGCCGTACCGGCAGCGGGCGCCGTGCCGTTCGCTACGGCAATAACTCCCGCAGCTGATCCGTCAAACGTCGACGTGTTCACGCCGACGTTTCCCGAAAGTTCCACGACGCCCGACGTCGTCAGATCGATGTCGCCATTGATGGCATCCGTCCATGTCGTGGCAACTCGCTGGCCTGTGGACCCGATATTGACAGAGGAATCCGTCCCTGGGACAAGATGCCCTGAGTAGTCCATGTGCCATCTTGTACCGCCGTTGACGTTAAAGGTTATGTACGACGCCTCGATGGTTGCCACTCGTGCACCGGTTTCATCGAAACGAAGATTTTGCAAGTGCAGGTCATTAGTCGCGACCACATCACCAGTCGAATCTATTTCTAGGTGTTTTAATTCTGTTGCGCTACCGTCCGGACATGTCCAGAATTGCATATTGGTCGGATGGTCTCCAACTGCCCATGTGCCCGCTGCGTCGACGACAATATGGGCCGCATCACCCACGGCCGTACCATCATGGGCGATCCATGTAATCTCACCTAGTAGCTCGCCGGTAGTCATTGCCACCGCATCCCCAGGTTGCTTCTGGAAAACTACACTAGCCGCATCGGCTGTTGTGTTAGACGTGCAAAACAGGGCGACCCGGAAATCGTCAGCTCGTTCCAACTTGAGGAAGTTTGTTCCGTTTCCCGGATCAACACCGAGTCCGAGGTTCCCAGTACTGTTCAAGAAAAACACATCGACCGGAGCCGTAGCGCTGGCGGGAGTTAACCCAATGGCCATGTCCGTTCTAGCGGTCGACTCAGACCACGCCTCGTCGGCCTGAAAGAAAATTCTGGCGCCAACTATCTCGGTACTGCCGCCCCACCCGGAGGCGGTAATCTCCCCGAGGTCTTCGTTGTTCGCGGTGGCCCCGGAGTCGGCCGAAAGCTTTTTGAACGTCAACAAGGCATTGTCCGATCCAGTGTTGCTGGTGCTCGTTATGTGGGATGCAGTGTTGCCAGTGCCAGAAACGGTGATTGTGTCCACCGCTGAGATATCGCCGGCGAACGTGGTGTCACCAGAACTGTCTAGGGTAATGCCAGCGCCGGCCAATACATTCCCGATCTGTACCTTTTTATTCACGGGACTTCCAGTCGGATCTGAGACTGACAATAAAAGGTCCGTCAGCACCGGGGTGGCGTCGTCGTCAAGTTCGGTAATTTTTAAATCCTGCGAGTAGATTGTTGCACTAACCAGCAACGCAAACGCCAGGGGAAATGTCTTCAGTCCGTTCATCATGTCACCTCTTTTTCGATCGAGCCGCCCGTTTCCAATAGAATATCGCCACCCGTTTCCAGCACGATTTTGTCAGCGGAAAAAGCCGTCGCCGTTAATCTTTGGCACTTAGCGACACCGATCAATACCGGCTGGTGATCGCCATGGTTGTTCCCGCACGATATACAGACTTTTGTGCCAGCTGGCGCCGTCGCATCATCGACCGACAAAACCAGGGCTCCGTCCACGTAGATGGCGTGTTTGTAGTTTCCGGAGGTTACCTCGGAAAACTGAACTTTAACTTCATACCACGTCCGCGTCGTGTACGGGCCGAGACTAGTTGCGGCTGATCCGATTTGCGCGTATGTGCCCGCCGTGCGTTCGTAGATCGTGGCCGTTGTATCCTTTAGTATCAGCAGAAAGTGGTTGTCAACGTCCTCGTAGCCCCAGCCAAGGCGCAGATCAACTGTTGATCCGCCTGCCTGCAAATTTGCCGTAAACGCAATGTTTGTCAGGCGATCAGCCTCGCGTGGCAAAAATCCGCGCTCGCTGCCTTCGTCGTGCATGATCGCGAAACCGTCGTCAACGACGATCGTCACTTCTCCCGAGTCTTCCCATATGTCAAACACGTCGCCACTGTTGATTGATGACATGTGAATGATTTGGGCCGGCTTATCCGCGTCGGTAGCACCAATGGCGTCCACTTGGAAGTTCCGATTGTCGCGAATCAGAATCGACTTGTCAGGCATGATATAGACGCCGTACTCCACATGTGAGTGCTCGCTCAGTAGCGTGCGCGACAGCGACCACGTCAAGGCGTTGTCGGTCGACTTGTAGAGATAGAGCTGGTTCTTATCGTACGTGTTTCCGCCGGCTCCGTTATGCGCTACGATAAAGTAGAACGTATCCGGATCGCCCGCGGGATCTCCAAACGGTGCGGCCCCCTCATAGTCTATTGTCCCGCTCGATGGGATCACGGTGGTATCGGTCCAGGTCGTCAGCGAATCATCCCAGTAAAGTTGTTTCACCGAGCTCGTTGACTTGTTGATCTCCTCGTCCTCAAATAGGACGACAGCGTCATTGCCATTGCAATTGATCGCGCCTAAATCCTCGACGACGTGGCCACCGCCGACCTTGGTGCGAGTGAACAGCGTGGCTGTTGAATCGACCGTATTGGCGCCGTCAGTCGTAAAGCTCTGTCTCACGTAAACATTGGACCCGTCACGGTCTCCGTAGATCACCCACCAAACACCGTCAGGCCTCACAAGGATGACAGGATCGGTGATTGTCCCGGATACAATCTGGCGCGATGCCGAGGTCGTTTTGGTGGCTACGGTGTAATCAAACGATTCTAAATCGTCATCGGTATCGACGTAGACAACGGTGAAGTTGTCGTCCGTCGTCCATGTCCAATCCGGCTGGTTGGCAACCGTCACTGACAGCACCGTATCGTACAGCGTCCACGTCAGCGCACCGTTGGTTGACGTGTACAGCTCCAGCTTGACGGCCGGCCGATCCTCAACCATCGCCCACAACACGCCCGTGGAGTCCCTGTGGAGCGCCTTGGCGAATACAGGCTCACCAGACGATAGCGTGCGGCGAGCCCCGTACGTACTCCAATCCTCGTAAAAAATCGAGCCAGAATAGCGATACAATGCCTGGTAATAGCGGCGTGCATCGTACCCGCGAGGGAGGCGTTTTTCCTTGAAGCCAGTCAACATTATTCTAAGTCTACGGTGAAATCCGCACTCCCGAGATCAACGTTGGCTAAACTTGTCGAGCCCACAAAGTTGATGCCGGCACCCCCGCTGATAATGAGCCCCCCAGGATCCTTGATCTCCGCGTTGCCGACTCGTTTCACATTACCAGTCATGACGAGTAAGGGGTTCGTGTTTTCTGATAAATCTAGGATCCCTGGCGCGGAAATTGTCAGCGGATCGCCCGTCACGGACCCGCCATTGAACTTGAAACGACCGCCGCGTATCACACTTGTGGTTGCAACGAGGATGTCACCATTAACAGTCAGCGTTCCGCCGTCTTGCGTGATCTCGGAAACATCGGTCTCAGTCGATACCGTCCCATTCAGGTTATTGATTTCGTTCGGAATGCAATTTGCCCCTATGAAAACGGTGGCGCCGCCAGAAATGTGGAGATCTGGCGTACTCGACGCCGCTGGTGTGTAGGCCTTGTCGTTCTCAATACCGACAACCCCACCGCGAATCTTTACGACGTTTGGACTCGGTGGATCGGCGGGGGGTGCCAGTCCCACCAACGTTACCGCAGCGTGTGCCGCGAATTTCTGGGCGCCGGTCTTATTAATCGTGACCGTCGGTGGTGCGTCCGCCTCATTGAGAGATATGAAACGATACCCTCCGGATGGTCCATTACCAATGCCCATCTCACCGCCGCCGCCACAGGGCATATATCGCGTGCGGTATTCAGTATAAGGAACCGACGCCCCTGTTTGACTGTCGGATCCTGGATTGATTGCCGGCAGGCCGATGTCGCCCGTGAATGTCGCCCATTCCTGGACATTCAATCCGGCGATAGTTGTCGGCATCCCGTAGAGCACGGATACGTCAGTATCCTTGAATTCCATCACATCGTCTTCAAGTGGGACGGTGTCCCAATTCCCGGCATCGCCCCAAAAATTCTTCCCGGTTGCCGCTTGCGTAATCGCGAGGACAATGGTGCCGGACACCGAACTGGTGCCCTCCGCGATTGTCACTGCTACGCCAACCGGTCCGGTAAGATTAACAACGGAAGTCGCGGCCGCCCACGTCGCCTCGATCTCGGAAAATTCCCCCTCAAGATCGCCAGTTGTCGTTCTCAACTCGTCGTTCTTTAGCGCGCCGCCGCTCCAAGTAAGCTGTATGATTTCCGCGATATCCGCCGGCGTGAGATCCGATCCGACAGTTATTACGATGTCCTTTGTACCCACGGTGAGCGTTATAATCTCGCCCGCGATCCACGTCCCGGCAACAGTCAGCGTTTGCGTCTCCGCTACATCCGCCGCATTTGGCCCCCATTTTCGCGTCGCCATATTACTCTACCTTATCAGCGTTACATCTGCTCTATTGAAAATTGCCTGATCTTTGCTGTTGTCAATTCTCTCAATTAGAGAAATCCCCACAGCATCGCGATTGGTTCCACCGCCTGCCGAACGGAGATCGGAATAATTACTAACAACCTCTCGCACCTCCGCGAGATCACTCACAGTCCCAGCCCCGATCATCATTCGATCGACTAGATTCACACCACTTCCGAAATTAGCTACGCTGTTGTCGGTGCCGTTGCACAGCGCCCATCCCTGCGGCATGTTGTCCCGCAAGTATGCGCCGTCGGCGTTGTAGAAAACGTGTTGTTTGATTGTTCCAACCGGATCGTCTAACCATTCCGAACCGGTTGCAACCGGCTGCCATCGCGAATCAGCTCGAATGACAACGTCTATTTTTTGCCCGATTACAATGTTTGGTTGTCGCGTATTTGAAAAGTGTAGATATGCAATAAAGTGCACCCTCGGGCGCCAGCTAGCTAGCCCGTCGTATGGCTCGAATGTATAAGGATGCAGTGCCTCGCACTCGACCGTGCCCCACCATCGGTTATGCGTTGCTTGCGAAAAACTACCGTTGACATAATACGGATCGCCGCCTTGCGGTGTCCACTTAGAAACAGCCCGACAGGTGATTGTATGCATTGCCTGCGATGGCTGCACGAACATCGCCGCATGGCCACCGTCGTCTAATGCTATCGCGGACTGAGCCCGCGTAAGCTGATCCCATACGGCAACAAACCCAGGTAAACCCGGATACAACGTTCCACCTGTATTAGCCACCGGACCAAATGTTTGACCCGTTGTAATTTTGCTATCGGCTCGCGGCATATGAACTCTCGCCCAGGCTGGCTCATCATATGCCAGCGTGGCCGACAGGATAGTTTTTCCGTCTTGGAATCCGGGTTTTGTTCCGGTTGTCTCGGCACTGTCGCGAATTAGATAAGGCGCGTTGAAATTCCATTGTGGATCCTGGCTGGTGGATTCGACGGGCATGGCAAGATAATGAGTCGTCTTTGGACGATCAGTTGGCTTAGACTCTGAGGTGCGGACCGCCCAAAGGATCCCAACTCCATAGGGCAATATTCCATGATTAGTCGTACCGCCAAACGTAAATGACGGCTTCCACGTCGTCGGCGTTACGCGGACGTGTCGGGTCTTCGTTGGAGGATCACCCATTGATCGCGTTCGTCCACGATCCCTCCTGTATTTGCCGATCAGGCGTTTCGCCATGTTGGGAGTTAGCGGCATTATGAAAAAACCAATCCTTGATAGCTGACGCGTCGACGTGTGCGATATGGAATCGTGAAACCGATCTTGCCTTTTTCCAATCGCGTTCCGTCCATTGCGAGTAGCACGGGATCCGGGGTCGGTTCCCCGCCCTCGGTTGCGATCACTAGCTGATCGTCAAATCCGGCTGGGACTGCAGGCGCTTCAGAAAAATGCCGATAGCCTTCGTTGACGACGTGCCGATAAATCGGCTCACCGGACATCAAGACGCGTACGACCATTGTGTAAAAACGAACGCCGTCCTCTTCCGTGTATTCCCCGGTTTCGGTGTGTAGGTAGGCGGCGTGATCTTGTGGCGCCCCGTAATAAAATTCCTCGTTGGTCGTGTTATCAAATTCATTGATAATGCCAACAATGGAACTTAGGGCGCGTACGTTTTTTTTGATCGCGAGTATTGTCCGCTCGCGATCCCTCATTAGTGGCGTGTCGAATGCGATGCCGGCCGCATTTACAATCGGGAGTTTATCGCCTTTTTTTGCGTCAATTGAAGTGAGGGCAGTCTCTATCCAACCTTCCTCTATAGTTTCCGTGACCGTGTCGGTTTCAAGCCAGAATTCTGCGGGTCTCAGCAATGGGCTGATTGACTTGAGCTCCCCAAGGGTCTCACCCGCTCTAATCGTTTCGAACTTGCCGTTGATTGTCCACTGATGTCGGCTTTCGTTTGGATCCTGTCGAGTCACGCTAACCGTGCGGAGGTACGCGGAATTATCTACGGTGTTGCCGGCTATGTTTAACGTTGCCAGGTGCGCTGGCACTTTGTGCGGATTGGTATTACGAGCCGCTTTAAGCGCTGCGGCCGGGTTATATATGCTTTGCGCTGCACTAGCGTTAAACTTCCAGGTGACGTTATAGACGCGATCAAACCCGGTTTCGGTCAGCGTGACGTCCATTAGGTTGCATCTGCTCCGGGGCTCAGCGACCATCAGCCAACCCCCGGAGCGGTTTGCAGATCCGGCTGGTCAAGTGGAGACTGACCTAGCTGCAATTGACGCAAAAAAAGGCGATATAAAACAGTCTGCTTCTTGGCTTCGGCGAGTTGCTTGACAGCGATCGGTGAGCCGCTCAAGTTCCTCCTGAGAGCCGTGAATGCATCCGCCGTACCGCCCTCAGTAAGCCCTAGCGAGGCTCCTGTCGCCGCCTTCTTCGGCTTAGCGCCGCGAATGGCCGAACTGATATCTAAGTCCACGCTCTTGAGCCATGTACCCATGCGATCAGCCAACCCATTCGCCGCCGCAGACAAGAGATCACTCTCAAGCAAACTCCCCCCCCCCGTTAGCATATCCACCGACATATCTTCGATGATGCTTGGGATATCCTCAAACATATCACCGAACATACGCTCGTCCATCGCTGCCCTTAATGGCCCGCCTCGCAAGTCTGTAACCTTAGCCAACTTCGCGGCTATATTTTCCGCAGTTCGTTCGGCAAATAAATCACGGCCAACAAGCGACCCAGGGGTGCCAGGTGCTCTAGGAGGCGGTGGCGGCTGCGGGTATTGGCCAAGCCCCACGAAGCCGGATCGTTCCTCGGCGGTTATCGCACCGCGGCCAAAGTTGAATCGTTTAGGGTCTCTCTCATTGAGTGCGCGCAGCAACTCTTCGCTGGTTAGGTCAGTGACAATCACCCCCAGTCTGTCCGCAGCGGCGTTGAGTTTTTTGTTTAGAAAGTCAAAAAAACCAAGAACTCCGGTTCCACCCTTAACCAACAAAACAAAAGCCTGGTTTAGAACACCCACGCCGTCCGCCATGTCGGTCCACTTGCCTTTAAACTGCGCAAAGGCTTTCTCCAGATTCGTCATCTGCTTGCTGGCCACGGTGTCCATTATTCCGCCGGCCGCATCCAACTTTTCATTATGCTCCTGCATGGCCTCGGACGTGCCGAGAAGCGATGAAATGAAACCCACGGATTTAGCCTGGAAACCAAGATTGAGAAGGGTGACCGTTTTCTGCTTGTCGGTCATGTCTCCCAGCTTATCCGTCAAACTCTCAATGATTGGCGCTATCCCACGGAAACTCTCGTTGGCATCGAAAACAGCCAGGCCGGCTTCCTTCCACGCGCTGCCCGACGTTATGGCTTTATTGGACAGCTCACGGAGGACAATGGATAGCGCGGTTCCTCCGTCCGATCCCTTGACTCCCTGGTCCGCGAAAATAGCGAGCGCCGCCGCGCCCTCCTCAAGGCTAATGTTCATTCGCCGCAATGCAGCCCCAGCCTTATTGGTCAGCGATTCGCTAAATTGCTGGACGGTAGCATTTGCCAACGTGCCCGCCTTCACCAGCACGTCACCAACTCTGGCCATGTTCTCCAGGTTCTTGGCGGCGTCCTTGGACGTCAGCCCTAGCGCGGACTGTGCATCTGTCAGTAAATCAGTCGCGAGAGCCAGATCGAAATTTCCAGCCATCGCGAACTGCGCCACCGTTGGCATGGCCTTTAGTGATTCGGCCGCCGTCAGTCCAGCCGACGCCAAGAAGAAGTAGGACTCGGCCGCTTGTGTTGCGGAGAATGTTGTTGTTTTCGCGACCTGAATGGCGGCTGCCGTCATATCCTCACGCATCACCTTTGACACGCCGGACATTATGGCAAGCGAGCGATTCATGGTTCGCTCAAGTCCCTCATTTTCGCGGACAAGCGCACCCAGCGCACCCGCAGCCGATAGCGCGCCAATGCCAAACGAAGAAAACGCCGACTTACCAGCCGACGCGAATCGAGACACAGATCCGCGCGCGCGAGATAGACCGCTATTTAGCGCCCCCGTTCGAGCCACAACATTGACGGCGAGTGTTCCGATTGTCGCCATTACTTATATTTCCGTTTCGCCATTGCCATATATGAATCGATGGAACCCTGGTTCACCTTGCTTCGTTTTGGCTTAGCCTGTTGCTCGATAGGCATGTAGCTTGTTTCGTCTTGGATCGCGTCTTTTGGCATGTCTTTTGTGGTCCAGTCGTAGCGGGCGGAAGTAATTTCATTGTGGACGGTTGCTGCGATCGTGCCCGCTTGCCGCCAGCCATCAAGATCAAGTCCAATCCTCGCCATTGCGATCCAATCAGCGAGCATTCCAGCGGGTATCGAATCCAGCATTTCATCGACGTTTATCCAGCCAAGTTTATAAGCCAGCCGATACGCGAATTGGCGTAGCGGCTGCCGCATTAGTTTTTTTCAGCGTCATCAATGGCCGAGCCACCGAGTCCGCAAAACTTCACAATTGCATTGCAAATCGAATCAATCACGCCAGCGTCCAGATCAAGTAATCGGTCCGCGTCATCTTCCGTGAACAACAGATTGTCCGTTTCCGGCCCGTCAACGGCCGTTGCTATAATCGAATGGACCTTGAGTCGGGCAATGCGATCCTTGCGGCTTAGCTTGTTGTCTTGCCCGTCCGCTTCAATTGACGACCATTGTCTCGCGGTCATATTTCGCAAGCACAGGGTCCCGAAATCCTCCTGAACGTGATCCGTCCACCGTCTCTCGCTTTTCGCGAAAAACGTATCCCGTCCGGCGTATCCATTGCCATCGCTCATTCTTCGTCGTCCTCGCTTTCCTCTTCTTCGTCGGGATCTATTAGTGGCGGTGGGGCGTCCGTGACCAGACGAGGTTTCGCCGGGGTCGCCATGTCGGAGCCGTAGCGATCATCCATGGCTGCAGCCACTTCCGCCTTCTGTGATTCAGACAGCTGTTTGATGCATACGCACGCGGCCTGCGGCAGCGTGTTGCAATAGCCGATTTTTTGGCCGTCGACCCAGACCTGTTCCGTGATGTCAGTATGTGGTTTGAATACGATTTCGCTCATTATCAATCGACCCAAGTCGGTTCCGTTTTTCCATCCCAGCTAAACGTGAAAGATCCTTCAACGCGGGTGTTGTTTTCTATTGCGCCAATCTTCCATCCGGTAAGGAAGGCGGTTCCAACTAGCGTTGACGCCGCCGCATTCGCGAATGTAATTGTGCATGTATCGGCAGCGCCATTTACGAAAATCGGTGTTCCTGACGCCGCGTTAAAATCGGTATCCATCAGCTCCGGATCAATCACAATCGACACCTCAACCTCGGCGTGGTCGACTAAATCGCCGGGTATGTACTCCTCAAATTTAGTTGACGCCAAATTTGAATCAGCAATGCGCGGTCTCGTAAAATCCATGTCGCCAATACTGACGACCGTTGCCGAGATCGGAGCTGTGCTGAATACAATAATTACACCATTACCCGTTGCGCTAGCCATTTATAAGCTCCTTAAACTGTGGTCGCTGCTTGTGCATGTGTTATTAGAAAGTCCGCGGAGTATGTGTAGGTCCATCTATCGGATCCGTCAGTTAGTTTGACCGGCTCGGGCATCAGGTCTCGTTCAATGGTGCAACCATGCACCTTGACCACGTCGCCAACGTCGCCCATGTCTCCACGGTATCCGCTCAGCACTAACCGCACCGCTTCAAACGCCGCGTCTATCGTTGCTGGCGGCGTGCCTTGCGACGCGCGAAACTCAAAATCAATATTCGATTGCACGATCGTGTCTTCACCAGGCAAGTCGTAATAGCGAGTCGTATTAGATCGCGTGAGGACAAGTGCGACGGTGTACGTGCTATCATCCGCGACCTTTTGCGGTATCCGGCCGGCGTAAATGTGCTTCGTTCCCAGCACCGCCGAAACGGTTGCTTGTGCGAGCAAATAAAACCGTAGCTGTTTTTCGATCAACTGCCAACCCTCAATCCTCTCGGGAGGTTTTTAGCCTTCGCGATTTCCCTGGCAGTTATTGCGGCGCCTCTCAACCCGGCCTTTAACAGTGCCGCGAATCGTGCGCGGATTTGCGATTCGTTCGCCCACAACGCGTTGCGTAAATACCGCACCGGCCGAATGTATTTGGTCCCCAGCTCGACGAACGGCCCATAAAACTTCTTGTCTGACTTTTTAAATACTGAATTAACGGCAACGCCAAATTGTTTACGACTTCTCTTAACGGCTTTCGTTTTCATGGACGCGGCCAGGGCGCCTGTTCGGCTGTGCGCCGAGAGATTCCGCCTTGCCGCTGGTATCACAATCCCCTTGCCAATCTCACGCTGGACTTTCTTTATCACCTTTTTTTGTAACGTCGTGGGCATCAGCGACAACGCGAGATTGGTTTCTTTGTCGCCTGTTATGATTATCGCTCCCGGTAATTTCGTTGAAGCCTTAGCCACCGCTACTGATCCTTTTTGCAATGCAAGATCATGTTTTTGTTTTCTTCGTTCTCGTTTAAAACGTACATAATGTGATAATAGACGCTCTGTTTATTCAGCCGCATATCTGGCTTGATCCGCTTGTCATATCCCACCTCGATGCTGTGCGTTGTCTCTGCGTGGATCTGCCTTGCCAGTTCCAGTTCCCTGCCAACCATTGGCCGGATCCCCGCGTACGCGTAGGTGACCCGAGTCCAGGTTTCCGACCACGCGGTGAAGTCGTCCGGCGGCAGTGTTTCCTCTTCGATTGCAACATAGGTTCTCTTTGGTGGTCGCTTCGGCATATCACGCGCCTATGTAGTGGCCAGCGTGCAGTCCTTCAAGCAATCCATTAAGCGACCACTCTATCGCGTCCGACAATTTCCCGGTCGACTCCGGATGGTCCCACCAATGCTTGACTAGCATTCGGACCGCCTTAGCGGCCTTCTCTGGTATCTCGCTTGGCTGGTCGCCGTATCCGGCGATGAACTCAATTACGACCGCGTCTTGCCGATCGTCCAGGGCTGGCCACGTTTGCGAACGAAACATTTCGATCTGCCCCGCTAGGTCGCCTCGGTGGTGCGTGCGGTAGTTTGTCGTCGACCACGTCGTTAGTGGTTGCGTATCGGTTCCGCCGCTGGCGTAATACTCGACCGAGGTTACCGACGAGAATGGACCGCGGGGAAGCGTTAGAACCCGCCCCGTCTCAGGCCAGCACTCGAACGACCATGTGAACGTGGTCAAGTTGAACGCAACGCCTAGCGAGTCCTCGATCAATCGCGTGGCCGCGAGCATGTCGTTGCGTAACGTCAGATCCTGCTCGCTGCCGACTGTTGCCACGTCGCGGCGCAAGTCCGCCAGCGTAACAGGGAACCCGACAGGTTCAGCCGTCCGAACCAGCATTACTTATCCCCTGACGGTTTTTTTCGCGGTGTTCGCTTTCGGGCGGTCGCCGTCTCGACAGGTGGAGCGATCGCCGTTTCCGTCTCCAGATCATCGACGAGCGGTGGCTCATCCTCGCATCGCTCGCAGACGCCACGCTCGTCGCACAGATGACGGCCGATGTTTTCTGTAACGTCGTAAACGCGGCCCGCTTTCATGATGTGCGTCAACCCGTCGCAATCCTCTTTCGCTCTGATTTTCATGATGTGCCTCGTAATAAACACCCAGCGGCCGCAGCCGTTGCCACGGCCGCCAGGTGGTAAAGTGGGAGTACGATCAGGCTTCAGTAGCCCATTTGTTAACCTCGTTGTGTCGGCCGGAAATTAACCCATTGTCAGATACTGCACCGGGTTGGTGCCAGCATCAATAAGGGCGCCGTCGAACCGCATGAATCCGATAAATCCGACCTGCCCGAAATCGGCGTATCGCTCGATCAATCGAAGGATCTGGATCCCCGATACTTCTCGCAGCATATACTTGTCGAGCTGTCCGAAAATCAGCGCCTTAGTCCCGGTGCCGCTTGGCATATCCTGATTGACCTGCAACGGGTGACCGTCAAATAGATCAGGCTCACCGGCTTGCAAGGAGGGAAGCCAGAGCGGTCTGCCTTGGGAATCAGAGATCTCTTTCATTATACGAAGGGTCGTGTCGTTTCCCATGAAGCCGGAGCCAGGCCCGCGGTAACTCGGATCCACCGAATGCTTGAGCTGCAGGATCTCGGAAAACGTCAGCGCCGCACCCGCCGCAGCCGTCACGCTGGAATTAGCCGCTCCGCCGGTCGCGGCCACGATTCCCGTTGGTTGTGACGTTCCCGTACCTGTCGTGGCGTGCTCGTTTTGGATTCTCGCCAGTCGCACGCCAAGCATGCTTCCAATAAAGGAATTCGCGTCGGTATTTGAATCCTGGATATATTCAAAACTCGCTCTCACGACAAGCGACGAGTATTTGTATGCTCCCAGCACGGTTTGCCCGACCGTCAGGTCTTGCTCGCCGGCTTGGGTGTTTTCCGTGAGGATTGCACCTTTGTTGCTGGTGTCGTCTGACGTTGGCACCGGCAGATCCGCCCCGGTGTCCGTTGAAACAATCGTGGAAACGTTGCGCATTCCGCCGAATTGAAGCATGGCGATGTCGATGGCGGCCATGATCGAATCGGCCACCAGATTCCCGCCGGCCGTCGCGGTCCCAACGGATTGCGCCCGGTACTCCGTGCTTCGCTTGTGGGCGTCGTGCAGGGTTAGCGGACGATCCATTCCGTGCCGAGCTGTCCGCATGTCAATTGCGATTCGGTCTTGCTGGACGGCGTATCCGGCACGCCGCGAGTTGGCAAGATCGTCGGTAGAAACGCGCCCGGTCGTGCCGAGTGCCCAGCTCGTAAAGGCGTTGGATCGCTGCCGATAGGTCAGCGCTTGCTCGTTGCCAAGACCGTCACAGCCGTCGCCGCCGCCGTCCGGAATCAGATCCTCTTGGCCATAAGACGCGTCGTTATTTGCCCGCTTGGCAATTTCGAGCTGGTGTGTCATGTCGGCGCGGGTCTTCAGGCTTTCCACGTCGTCAACCATTTTCTCCCAAGCCGACCGATCTTCTCCCGTCCATTCGCCTTGCTCCTCGCGAAGCTTGTGCATGTCGTCCATGTTCTTGACAACGACAGCGCGTTGCTCAAGCAGTTCCTTTGATGTAGTCACGTTTGTGAATCCTGATTAGCGCCCGGCAGGCAATTCGCAAACGCTCATGATTTCGTCGGATAGGCACGAAAAAAGGGCGTCCGCCCACCGGACTGGAGTTGTTTTCCAATCCGACAAACGGCCGCCCTTAAAAGGACTTGGTCTGTTTCAATTCCACCTGCTTAACGCTAAAGCGTTTCCGTCGAGGCGGCGAGTTTTAAGTTGTCAGGTCGAAGTTAGGGTCGCGGTTTTGCTTTGTCAAGCGACTAACGTGTGAGTGCTAGCTGTAGTCTGCGTTTCGCCTTCTCCAAGTCGACGGCGACCAGCTCATTGCGGTGGTGGTCGGATTCCTCGATGTGGCGATCGAAGCACTCGACCGCCATCTTACTGCGCAGCTCACTCTCGGCCGCTTCGTATGCAGGGTAGGTGACCACGGACACATCCCGCAGCCAGACGTCGGTTAGTTCGCGGATTTCCAGATTGCCGTCCCTACGCCAGCGCACGCCGCCAGGTCTCGGGAGAAATCCGAAGCTAGATCCAGTCACATCCCCACGCTTCATGCTCACCATGATGTCGCGCGCCGCCGTAGTATCGGGCGGATCGATCGTGAAATCTAACCCGCGCTCGATCGTGCGGAGTCGCATTGTGCCCGATTTTGTCCGGCCTAGGATCTTGGTCCCGTCGTGGTCAACGAGTCCTCTCACGTCGTCCTCTATGACAGCTCGATCAAACGCTGTCGGCATGATCCGCTCGCGCATCCCTTCCGAAATCCGAAATTCCGTTGCTGGCGTGCCGTCGTAAAACACGGACCCGACGCCCCCAATCTGAGGAGATTCACTGTCCTCACCGCGAAACTCGGCCTGGTGGTCAAAATCGTACACCCTAGGGATCTTCATGGTTGTCGCCTCCGAAAATGGTCGTGGTTGCAATCTTCAAACAGTCGGCCGTCAGTCCCTCCATTGCCAGCGATACGCTTTCGGCAAGCTGATCCTCTTGGACTTCGCTTGCCGCCAATATGCCTTCTCGGCCGGCCTCCAGTGCCCGGACGGCTATATCGTCGGTCACTATTCCCAGCGAGTCTAGGACCCGGACAACGTCCCGCGTCTCACTCTCAAACGCATGGCGGTACTTACCTTGATTGTCGTTCAGCCATGCACCGAACTTAGCTGGCTTGCCGGCCGCTCGCTTGGCCTCGTTGCACATCAGCCGCATGCCTCGCGACAGCCTCTCTGACAGTAGATCCCGCAAGGCGACCAATGTGGCCTGGCCTGCCGATCGGTCCGTCTGGCCGTCGCTGTCGGCCTCTATAGTAGCCGCGTCGGCCTGGCTTGGCGTCACCATATTCAGCGGCTGCAATGGCTCGTCAAGTCCGTCGATAGGATTTAGATTAAGCCGGCTTCGTGCCTCATTGCGGAGGATCGAGCCATTAAGGATCCCGACGTTATCGACCTCGGCCCGTGTCTTGGCATCGGTCCTCAAAAAAGTATCGGCATTGAACTCGGCGAAATAATCCTTCTTCTCGTCCTCGCGGAATAGCTTGTGGTTTGCCTCGTATTCCATCCGGGTTGCCCAGTACAGCAAACATTGAATGTAATAGCTTAGGTTTTCTTGCTCGATAGAGTTGTAGGACGTTTTCGACGTGTCCCCGACCTTATGGCTCGGTATCTTAAAAAAGTTGGCCACGTCCCTGGGTCCTAGATCCAGCATGTCAACGAGAACAGCGTCCTTGGGATTCACGGACGTTTCGACCCAGTCCAGCCCCTCCGGTAACCACGGAATACGGTGCCTGTTTCCTGGTCCGGTTGTGTCCGCCCTGAATTTCGTGATCCACTCCGTCATCGCCTCAGGTTTTTGGAAGGCTCGGCCCTTCAGCATTCCGCTAGTCTTAGCGCCGTTTGCGAAAAACTCATCGGAGTAATGGCCGGCTGACAGGTAACGAGCTACCGTGTTTCGCGCGAAGTCCACCAGGCTAATCCCGCCGAGGTCGGATAACATAAGCCCCGGTAAATGGAAGATGTCCATCTCACCTGATTGTTGCTCATTACCTACACGGTCCGTATAGGTGTAGACACGCCCTACGTTGTTCCTCTCCACGCGCCGCATTCGGTGGCTCGGGATGAACTCCAGTTTCGTTGGGTGCCGATCAGGTCCCCCGCGATATATTCGCGAGTAGGAATTTCCGTACAGAAGACCAGTAGCGATCATCGATTGGATCCACAGATTTGATGTCAGCTCGCCAGTCCAGCTCCGCAGCAGATTAAAGGCGCCGTGTTCCTTCGCCTTGACCTTGCCCCTATCGTCCTCGGTGCGGCGGTACGTAATAAGACGCATTGTCGACAAGTCGCCTGATATCATGTCTACCGCGCCCCAGACTGGCGAATATGTCAGAGCGTCTAAGTTGCTCAACTGCAGGCCCGACGTCGTGGTGGTGCCCATGCCGACGTAGTCAGCGGCATGAGCGCCCGACAGTGGAACCGACGGATTTTCCAACGACCTCGCGAACAGCGAATCAACTATCCGGTTTGCTGTCTCTAGCATGTATATCCGTCCTTGCGACCACGGCCGCTAAAAGTCCAATCGCGAGCATTATACCGCCTACAACCAGACAACATAACGTTTCGTCTATTCTATATGTGCCGTATCCGACCAGCGCTAGCCCGGCTATTGCTGACAGTCCCCTCATATATAAGTTGGCGTATCGTCGGTTATCAAGGTTTGCTCTGTCGCGAACATGGCCTCACTCAGGGCCATAATAACCGCGACGATCGGGTCGATCTTGTCTGACGACCGCTCTTTTTCGGGCATACGGTAACCCTGCGAATTGGTTTTTATTGCCATGTTCTTCGCGGACCACTCCAATAGCGGGTTGCCACCGTGGATTATCCGCCCCTCTTGCAACGCCTGCAGGAATTCCCGTAGGGGTTCGTTGTATCTGGCTGGCGTTTGCGCGAATACCACCGAGGTTAACGCGTACTCGTTCTCGAGCTTGGTGGCGAACTCCCGGCAATTGTGTTGATCGATGGCAATGGACAGTATGCTATATCTCTCGATGGCCGCGTCGAAGGATTGATGTATCGTCGCTATGTCAGTCGATTCGCTATGCGTCGGAGTCAGCCAGCCGTCGGCGATAAACGACGCCAAAGGCTCCTGCCGCAAGTCTCGCCGGCCGTATCGCGGGCACCACGCGTCAACCTGGATCGCGTACTGTTTGGCAGCCACCATGGCGGTGATCACGTTGCCGTCTTCGTCCTCGCTGGTCCGCTCAACTTCCACATCGCCGAGCGGGAACACATAACTCATTGCAGCCAGGTCATCTTTCCAACCCCAGTCGAATCCGGCGTAGCACGTCAGCCCCTCAAGCTCTGGCATGGGCTGGTCGCCTTTTTTCCACATTTCCGCCGTGATCGGTTTATTGAGCGACGTTGTCAGTTTGTTTGCGTGGAATCTGCGGAACTGCGATTTGGAGGCGGGATCCTTTTTGGCCTTAGCGGCCAGCATCCGTAACCCTTCGATGTCAACGACGCCGTGCTCCAGCATGGGATTAGCCTTTGGCCAGACCCGTTCGTCCAGCTCGTCGTCTTTGTCGTCGATTTCATAGATCGCCACGAATAGCCTGTCGTCGTCAATGTCGCTGCGAGTATCCACGACGCTGGTCGCGTAGTCGTAGTAGGTTAGCCATAAGTCCGATTTGTCATCTCCGGCGGTGGTTACTATGAGAAGCATGGGTTGGAGCCTGCCGCCCTTGCTCATTCCGGTCACCAGCCGATCCCATAACGTCCTATGTTCGTGTTGCCACGCGTGAAACTCATCCAGCAAGACAACGTGCGGGATCAAGCCGTCGGCCGTCTTGCCCTCGGATGATATCGGCTCGAATCGCGAATGGTTGGCCGGGATAAACAGATTGTGCTGTAACGTGCGAATCATCTTTCCGAGCGGCTCAGAACGCGACACGAAGCGCTTTGTTTCCTCGAATATGATCTTGGCCTGATCCCGCTTCGTCGCCACCGAGTAGGCGACCGCCCGCGGCTCGACAGGGTAGTCTGCGGCGTACAGCTTCAAGCCAAGCCCAGCCGCCAGTGGCGATTTTCCGTTGCCGCGGCCCACCTCGATTAATCCCTGACGGAATCGCCGAAAGCCGGACTTCTTGTCGACCCAACCGAGTAGCGAGCCTACACAAAAGATCTGCCACGGATACAACTCGAACGGCTCGCCGTCATAGGATCCGGTCGTATGCTCAAGGATCCGGAAGAATCGAACCGCGTCGTTGATGTGATCCTCGCTTAGGCGGTAGCGGAATTTCTTTGTCTTGCTCCGCTTGACGTCGCGTAGGTGACGCTTGCACGCCTGCTTGATTAACTCGCCAGCCACAACGCGACCGGCTAGCACGTCATCGACGTACTGGTCGAACTGTTCTAATGGTGTTGCGTTGGCGATCAATTATTCTGCCCGCGCGCCGCGAATATCGCGTCTAGCGGATCCTTTTTTTTCGTACCGGTCACAGACAATCTGGTGCGAGCCGAAGGCGACAACCCGAACTCAGCCCAGGATCGAAACATTGTCTTGACGGCTTCGGCCATGACGGTTACGTCTGGATTCTTCGCCGCATACTGTTCGCCGTTTTTATTCGTACTCCATAGCGTCGTGCCTCGCTTCTCAATTGACGCCTGACATTCCTTGAACGTCTGATACGCTGCGGCGTACACTTCCAAAGCCGCCCAATCGACCGACGATAAAATGCCAAGCGTCTCCATTGCCTGAATGGTCCGCGTCCAAGCTTTCTTCGCGTGTGGTTTCAGATTCTTCGGCATGTCTGGACGGCCGGCCGGAGCGATCGGTTCGTTGGTCCTGCGCCTCTGCGGATTCTTTCTGTAAGCGCCTTTCGCCTCTTGGATCTTTGTCGGGATCGGCCTATTCATGGTCTAGCCCCTGTCAGTTCTAACTGTGGAAAAATGTGCGCGCCTATGGCAACGATAACGGGGCGGCCAAAACGGCAGAAATCCGGCCCCCCTCCCCCCTCGGCCGTCTCATTTTATCACTCACCGCGCCTTGTCTTCTTCGCATGGCAGCGCCCGCACAACGACTGAAGGTTATCGGGATCCCAAAACAGATCGAGATTGTTCCGATGGGGCACGATGTGATCCGTCTGTGTTGCCGGGTCGCCACATGTCACGCATTGCCTATTTCGATCGAGATACTGCCTTGTTATAGCTCGCCACGTTGTTGACCGGTACAACTTTTGCGCCTCGGCATCATTGCGCCACCGCGGTGCCGTCGGCTTCCACCGGCTACGTGGTCGTCTTAGTATCCGCGCCCGCTCGGTCATACGATCACCAATAGTGCTTGGCCTATCAGCGTGTTATTTTCGCTGGTGTCGGCAATCACCTGGATCTTTCGCTCGCCCATGTTGGCGTTGTGCGTTATGACAAATTCCACGCCAGTCGTCGCGGTGTCGACGGTGCCAGCGCCGATCGTCATTGCCGATCCAGACACAACCGCGACGCTAGTCACGCTGGACAACGTTTCGCCCGTGTCCAGGATGTTGGCAAAGCTGACGGCATAATTCGCGTCGTGTGTACCGGCCACGACTTCGATCACGTTCGGCGCGTCGCCACCGTCCTCTAGGATCGTCCACGTTCTTTGTGCTGCTACCATATTACACCTGCTTATCTGTTTTGTTTTCCAAGTCGTCTAACATGGCGTGCCGCGTTGTGCCTAAATGCGTTCGCTCGCGTCTTCGCTTGCAATCGTGCAAGCCTTTGTGTGCGGCCCTGCCCGTAACACGTGCCGCGGAACCACGTGTCGGCTGCCTTGGCAATCGAGGTTGTCTCGATGAGGATGTGATCGTTTACGATCATGAGCACGCAGTAGTATGTATAGGTGCGCGCCGGCCAACAATCCGGATCGTCCACATCCGTCGCGTCGGTATGGTCGGCTGCTAATTTATCGTCCGCGCTTTGCATTCCCGTTGCCATTCCCGTTGCCATTCCCGTACGTATTCCTTGCCCATAATTTGATAAGGCCGAACGCAAAATCAATGATTGCCGATCCACCTAATCCCGACAGGGTCGACAGGCAGATGATGAGGACGTATTGCTCGGTTCCCAGCTTGTAAATGACATAACTGCCGAACACCAAGGCAAACATCCCCGAATTGAGCATAGAACCCCAAAATGCACGATGCGTTAATTCTTGTCCGCTTCTCAGTAGCGCGGCAACGCCCGCGACTGAGCCGAGCCCACCCGCCAACAAACACATCCATGCAACGTCAATCTTATCGGGAGCCATTTCACAAGCTCCATGGTTCTCGGCCTTGGCCATTTGTGTTAATTCTCACCAATCCCACAATCGCAATCGACACAATCACAATCGACACAATCACAGAGCGGATTGGTGCGACGCACGCTTATCAGTCTGGCGTCTCGCATGTCGCCGCGAGCTGAATTGACCAGATTGGTTAGCTCGTCAATAAGCTGTTCTATCTCCTCCACGCTCAATGTGGTTGCTGTTGCTATTATCGAGCCATACGCGTCAACCTGGCCACCCGTGTCGGCGTAGGCGTTGCGCTGCGGGCAAGCACCGGCGCCAACAGGCCCAGGCTTGCAGCTGTAGGAATAGCTAGACGGGTCGGGTATAGCCGACCGCTGGATGGAGTAGCTAGATCCGTCGTATCCGGCTCCCACTGAGCCACCCCAAGCGTTGTAGACGCCTGCCCGATTGTTGAGCCAACGTTGCCGCAACCGCCGGAGAATGCGAACGGGATACGTCTGATCGTCGCCGACAGCATGGGCAATCGATCCCGGTTCGATCGTGTCGCGCTCGAGATAATCACAAAAACAGAATCCGCCGCAGAACAAAACGAAAAGTAATATTCGCATGATACGCCTCTTTTTAAAATGAACGCTGGCCGTCTGACGTGTACGGCCTGAAGACTCCGTCTGGCCATTTCCAGTGATAGTAGCCGTCGCTTCCCCTTCCAACCGCACCGACCGGCGCCCGTTCAGCTGGACAACATAAGCCATTCTTGCAGGCGTATTGCACCCAGTGCCGATCACCCCGTCGTTGTGCTGGTACAGAGCCAGACTTGCCGTCGATTGGCTCCCAGTCAACGTCAGGGTGTGGATCGGCTATGGTTGGTCGTGGATCCGCTGGCTTCGCGATTAAGTCGTCGAAGTCGGGTAGCATCCCCCGCTCGTAGTCGGTCGGATCGGCCAATGGTATCGGTTGCATCTGCTCCGTTTCGCCAAACAAATCGGCCAATTCCGCGCCGCCTAATTTGGCGGACTCAGGCGGCTCGATTTGCGATCGGTTCCGCTCGATGAAAACCCCAGCCATGTAGCTGACGGCAGCGAGAACCCACCCGCCGACGATGAGCGCAACACCACGAAAAGCGACGGTGTCATTTGTTTTGTGGATCACGCGGCCAGCCCCCGCAAAGTCCCCGTCCGGCAAGCGTATTGATCAAACGCTTTCGCCTTCGATTCTTCTAATATCCCGCGGCCGTTATCGCCCCAGCCCGGCCCCCATGAATTGAGAATCATCACGCCGTAGGAATTGGCGCCCGTCTTGACGAGATCCATTGCACACACAAGGTGGCGCCACCACTTTAGACCGATCCCCGCGGGCAAGCCCAACAATAAACACGTCGCTAGCTGATCAAACCGATTCCGCGACAACTCCAGCCATTCAGACAATCGCCAAAGCATTGCGTTTTGCTTAACCTGGTCGGTGTAGTTACTGCGACTGTACGAATTTCTCGGCCAGTATTGCCGCTCACAGCAGCCCTTTGCTGATAGCCACCGGATCGCCTCTGGCGTGTTTCCGCCCTGGCTGCGAAAGCCCTTGATCGGTGCCGCGATCGATTCCGGTGCCAGCTCCGTGTAGTCGTGCCCGCTCATGGCGTAGGATAATTCCATGGCTTTGACCGTGCCGTGCGCCCAGCAAAACGATGTCTGTCCTTGGCTATTTACTTTCACTTTTTTCCTTCGTTGCCAATCGCTGATCCGCGAATGCGAAACTTCCCGCGCCTTAATCCGCTCGGCCCATTGGTCCCGCGGTATGACAGGCAAGTCGAATGGGTCGGCGAATCCAAGACTCCCCTCGGGCATCGCGTCGTAATCCCGGGGGATGTATCCGGTTCCGAATCCCTCGGTTTCGATTTCCGAAACATATGATCGATAGTTGGATTCGTCGATGATCGGGATTCCGTCAAGGGTGGCCATTACCGGCACTCCGCCACAACTTTAAGCGCCTGCTCTAAGTTCTTCGGGAACGCCCCCTCGACCCAACGCGTCCCATACACGCCCCACCACGGTAGATCGCCAGCCCGGCCTGCGATCGGCGCCCAATGGCCTGGCGGGGCCTGGTCCGGATCGAATTTCCTGAGCTCACCGCCAGCGTCTTCGATCGCCTCCTCAAGCAAGACGGATTGCATTGCGTTTAGCTGCGCGGTGCTGGTCGTGCCGTGCTTGCCTGTCTCGCGGACGATGATGACTGTCAAGCAATCGACATCTACCGGGATCGGATCCACGATCGCCGGGATTATCCCAGCGGCTTGGCATGCGATCAGCTCACCGACTCGCACAACAGCCCAGGCAATGACGACGAGCCTACATAATTTAATCAGTTTTATCTTGCTCATCGGTCTCGTCGTATCGAACTAGGAATTGTCTACAAAGCCCTTGCAAGCTCTCGTTGAATTCCGGATTGTTCAGCCCCTTGCCCCACTGCTCAATCGTGCATAGTGCGTCGACCGCCTGGTGGCGGTCGACAACACCAACGATCGGCACGACGTCAACGTCGTCAATTGGCGAAGTCGTCGTTAGGCGTCCGACCAGGCCCCGCAGATTGGACACCAGCCCGGGAACCACGTAGGCAAGCGCGCCAACCACAACGGCACCGATCGCTATCCAGTCGGAAATCCTCATCGACCCGATCCACCTGGCGTGATTGCATTGTCGGCGCTCGACTTGTCGTTATCGCGTGCCCACAGCGCAGCCAGGCCAGCCGCTAGCACGCCGAGCGATTCTAAAACCATATTCCAATTGACCATCGTTTCCGGGTCGTCATCCCAGGCTGGCGATAGATAGCCCATCAATAGCTTCACGGCGGCAAGTATCGCGGCCAGTCCGCCTAGCGACGTTTTCCAGTTTACAATTATTCTTCGCAGATTGAGCATATTCGATGAGCCTGTTTTTTTCCGAGTGCAAGACGATTCATGGTTGTAACCTCGCAACTTGCTCGAGGTATCGAATACCGTCATCGCCACGGATAAACTTGCGACGGCCTATTCGTTTGGCTGGGATCTGGACACCGCCGAGACGAGCGTGCCGAATCAGCGTGTCGCCGATCCCAGCCGCGGTTTTGAATCCCTGCAGCGTGTAGAATCGCTCCGGGGCGATATAACTTGGTGCGCCGGGAGTATCTGGCATGTGTACCTCTATGGGTCTATTGCCGCTGGAATGGACTCCGCGCGACACGCGACGAAACCAGGGGCGCGCGAAATGCAAAATCGTCCCATAGGGTACGTGAGATGAATGGCCCCGGCAGATTCCAAATACCGAAGAGCGCGGCCCAGTTGTCTTCGCGACGCCTCACGCCCGTGTTCCGCTCTGATTTCTCTCTGGATGTCAGACTCGACGATCACCGAATCAGCGCCAAGCGACGAGAGTAGCTCGAGCACAATCGGTATGATGTGCCGAACTAGGATCCATCCGAGGTATACGAGAATGTCCATTGCAACTAGAACGTGAGCGTTTCTAGTCGATATGTCAATAGGCAATCGAACCCGCTCGCCATCCGCCAGGGTAGGTTGGCGGATGGCTCAACGGTAAGTTCTCAGGTTACCGGCGGGACTATCCGCCGTTCACTGACAAGATACGATTCCGGGCCGAGTCAGACACCTCTGGCACACTCTCCAGGCCGCGAGCGATCGCGGTTTTCGTGATACGTGTGATTTCCTTCTGCGACTCAGAATTGTCAGCAGCCAGTCGGCTGTTGGTCTTCGACAATGCCGCATGCTCCCGACTGATCTTTGTTTCCGAGTCGTTGACCGAATCGATCAACGCACGAATAGCTACAAACACCCTCGACATGCTTTCGCATGTACGATCCTGCTTGGCCAGCCAGAGACCGTTGGGGGCCAGGGAAACTTTCGCCTGCTCCAACAACTGATCGAACGTAATAGTCATCTCAACTCTCCAGAAATTTAAGAAGCTTCCTAGCCTCGGCCTTAACTCGCGTCAAGACGACCGGGCGCAGATCACTCCACTGCTCAAGGTCGACCTGTTCGAGCGAGATTCTCCATTCGACGAGGATGTCAGATAATTCTTCAAGGTGTGCGGCTAACGAAGCATCGTCCAGAGCAGCCTCCAGCTGTTTATTCTCTGCGCCCGACTCGTCCAGGCCGTCACGTACCTGAGCAATCATTCTGGCAGTCACCCGCTCGCCGGTTTTTTTCGCGAGAGCGATCGCCTTTTTTGCCACTCGTTTTGCATCATTGTCGGTTTCGCATTTGCAAAGCTCCAACATTTCTTTGACGCTGAATTCATGATGGATGCTAGGAGCATCCATTTTTGGTCTTAGTTCGCTTGCGCGGATGTAGCAATCCGATTGAGCCTTTCCATAATCAATTCGCCCAGAAGCGCAGTAACTACCCCACGCCTTGAATCCCGCATTTTCGTATAGCCTCCCCTTTTTTATTTCCAGAAGCTTCTGGCCAATGTGATAGAAGGCCTCGAACGCCTCTGTGTTTATTTCCGACTCTAATATTTCTAGACGCGTCGTTGTCGCAATTGCTGTTGCCATGATGCCTACCTTCGTGATGTTGAGAACGTCCGGATTTTAAGGCCACCAGATTTAGCCGTCAATGCTATCCTGTGCTCGCCGCCCAGTCCCGAAACCCCTTAGACCCGCGGATAGCCGACTCGACGGTCTTGGCTTGATTATCGCAGGATTTTAGATATGCACGCACTTTTGGGTGGATTTTCGTGGAGAAAACGATTTTTGAGTCTGGCGATTTGGGCCGGCCGGCGCCGGGTCGTGCTCCACCTCTTGTCATGCGTCTACTTTCCGGATTCTTTTCGGACGCGTCAACACCGAAACCCACCGGCTGCCCGTGTTTTTGGCAATCTGAGTACTAATCAAAAAAACACAACAACACAAGCAGGGCCTACGTCGGCCCACCGGGGGGTCACGACACGTCACCCTGAGCATAAAACGTTGCATAATAGATTTTAGTGTAAAGCGTTTCGATCTCTCGGATTGCAAATTGTTGAATCCGATCGCCGCTCCCTCCATTGGCGACGCACTCGATACACGTCAGCATCCCGTGGATGTTGTCTGGCTCCGTCGTGTAACCGCCTGCGCCGTGTTGCTCCCGCCCTCTGTGGCCAGCGATGATCGAATGGGTCATCCAGTTTCCTTCATGTCAAATAGGTCCATCTGACGTTTGCGATTCGATACTGCTCGCCGGCAATTGTCATGCGCGGCCGCGAAGTAGGTGTCCTTGATCTCGCAGCCATAGAACCTGCGATATTCCTTGAGGGCGCCGTATCCCTCGCTTCCGATGCCAGCAAACGGAGAGAATACAATCTCGCCGGGCAAACTAAACAGCAACACAAGGCGACGTATCAGACCTAGCTGTAACGGGCATATATGTTTCGTGTCCTTTTCATCACGGCCGGCCGCTACGTTGAGCGTGTCCGTCTCTTTGATGTCCGTCCAATGATGCTCGGCCATCGCGATCCAATCGTTGCGGCTCACGCAATCGCTCTGGATCCTTACCGCATTATCCCCCGGCACGCGAAACTTGATAATGTAATCCGGCAATGCGCCACGGCTCCCGGCCCGATCGCTTTCCAGTCCGGAGAATTGTAGCTCACGTGATCTTGTACGGATCGCTTGGGCTTGTGGATTCTTTCGTATGCTCCAATCGTATTCATAGATGAGTCCGGATCGCTCGCCCAATCGGATATTCAATCCGCGGAAATCGCACAGCCCAACGCCACCCGATCGCTTCAGACGTGGAATCTGCATTACGTGGACGCATACAGCCCGACCCGGTTTGATTAGTCTAGCCAGTTGGCGATAGAAGAATGATAGATGGAGTTTCGCATCGCCCTTTAAATCCTCGCTATTGCCGATGTCGTGCTCGCTGTCGGTATAGGAATAGAGGGACGGAAACGGTGGCGAGAACACTGAGAAATCGAAGCACGCATCCGGGAGCGTCGCCATGTGCTCAATACAATCTTCTTTGACAATGTCAAAATCCTGGATCTCACTTAGCATTACGCATCTCCTGGAACAGGGATTGTTGGGCAATAGTATCATGCTCTATTTGATGCGCTTTCCTCATGACGTTTTGCACCATTGGCTCTTCGATGTCCGTCAATGGTATGTGCACGTTGAGCGGTCGAGTTGAGCCAATGCGATTGGACCGCTTGACCGCTTGATAGAATTGCTCGTAGGAATCTTGCAGCCCGCTGAATATCTGCCGCGTGGCAACCTGGAGGTTGAGTCCGAATCCGAGGATCTTCGGTTTCGTGATTAGCATTTTTCGTTTGCCGGATTTGAACTCATCGATGTATTCGATTCGCTTTTCGATCGGAGTTGCCCCGGTGATACTACCCGCATCTGGAAATAGCTTAGCGAGCTGGTTTTGCTCCTCGTTATACAGACACCATATGATCGTGGACTCCTCTGGCCACGACGAGACCAGCTCGGCAATCTTGGCTGGCTTGTTTGTTGCAACCGATTTTCCTTTGTAGTGGCCTTTGGCGATTTGCCCCATTTGTGCGCGTGATCCTATTCCCCCCAGATCGGTCGCAAACAGCTGGCCCGTTTTGCTGGCAACTAACCGCCGCTGCTCATCGGTCAAGTCGACCGGATGGTAGTGTACGTGGACCGGCGGCACCGTATCACAATTGTCTTTCCAGCCATACACAGCCGGATCGCTGAGAAAGATCGACCAGTGCGATAACGCACGATAAAAGGGCCGCAACGCGTGATCTTTCAATGCCCATCGCTCTTGTGTCTGTCCTCGGTTAATAAAGTAGGTAGCCAAGAATGCGTTGACGTTTGGGAATGCGTCTAGAAATACGGCGTGATTCGCATACTCAATACGATCGTTTGGTGCTGGCGTGCCAGTCCCGCAATGCTTATAGTCCAGGCCCGCGCCAAGCTGTATTAGCCGCGTCCCCCATTTTCCGTAATGGCTTTTAAGCATTGACGATTCATCTAGTAATAGTCCGCCAAGCAGGCCGCGGCTCATTACGTCTTTTATTGCTTCGTAGTTTGTGATCCCGATGCGTCCGCCGCAGTCGTCGAGCCACGATTGCAGGCCAGCCGCCCCGACTTGCTCAATCTCCATGTCCGGGTAAAACTTGGCCGACTCTGATAAGGTTTGCGCGACCACCATCAACGGCGCTACAATCAAGAATCCCTTGTTTTCCTGATTGAGTGATTGCATTGCTGCCTGGGCAAATTCTAATTGGATTAGCGTTTTGCCCAATCCGCAATCCGCGAAGACAGCATATTTCCGTTTCTTGATCGCCAGGTCCGTAATGGCCTGCTGGTAATCAAACATGAATCCCGAAGGTTTCCAGTTGATAACCCGATCCGGCTTTGTCTTAATCCCCAAACTGGCTGCATACTCATCGGGGAACGAAGCAAGCCGGCCGCGGATTGAATACGATGGCAACGCTTTAATTTTCAAAAACATCCTGTAATCGTCCACCGAATCAACGTCCAGTAGGATTTCAGTCATTTCCGTTCCTCCCGAGTGACTCGATTACGATATTCCAGTTGATCACGTCGGTACTGGAAAATTCCCGCATCTGCTCAATGGTCATCTCGTCGATTGTGTCTTCGTGAAATCCTTGGTGCTGTAGGATGTTGTAGAGTCTGTCGTGTTCCTCTGTGTTGTTGGTTGTCATCGTTTTTCTCCCGTATGTGGTTTGGTCGTCGTCAGGATTGGGTGGCCAGCTTGCGAATCCGCCGTTGGGCGTGCTCGCCTAGTTGGTGGCACACCGTGTAATGGCCCGAAATCGAATCCCAGACATAAATGCATCCATCCGGCTCCACGCAAAATCTGTGGCTTCGGGTCCCATGTCCGGTGAATGCGTTAGCTCTCGCGTCAAAGAACACCGTCGCTTTCATTTCAGTAGTTTTCATGGTCTCGCCTTTCGTGTGCGGGTCACGCAAATAGGTTAGTAGTTCAACAAGGTGTCGGTGATCTCCAAATTCCTAGCCAGAAATAAAATCCATCTCGAAAACCAACCGCTGCAGCTTGATCACGTCGGTACTGGAAAATTCCCGCATCTGCTCAATGGTCATCTCGTCGATTGTGTCTTCGTGAAATCCTTGGTGCTGTAGGATGTTGTAGAGTCTGTCGTGTTCCTCTGTGTTGTTGGTTGTCATCGTTTTTCTCCCGTATGTTGTTTGATTGTCGTGATATCCTAATTCTAGCATCCTACGGAATGTCGTCAACCCTCTTTTCAAAAAAGAACCCAAGTATTTCTCGTTTTTTTTTCCCGTCCAGCCGTGCAGGCCCCGGCAGGGGATCATCCGCCCTGCAGGAGGCGTCGGGGGATCGTCCAGGAAAACCCCAGGAAAACCCCAGGTATACCCCAGGTACACCCCACGGTGCTTTCTACCATTCATCGTAACTCCGCCCTGCAGGCCCCGCCGGAGGACCATTTGGACCACGGATTTCGGCTGTCAATTAGCTTTCGGGAATTGACAGCCCAAAAAAAAGCCTCAAGCCGTTGCGGCCCGAGGCTTTTCATTTCTTTTTTTTCGACTGTCAAATGTCAATTAAGGGGGTTCGTCAGAATTGACATTCGGATTTGGGCTGACAATTAGCTTTTGGGAATTGTCAGCCCAAAAAATTAGCATCGTTCATGTCTCCGTTCATGAACGTTCATGAATAGCCTCAACCATCACCACAACTTGGCCACACAGTGGACCCATCTTAATCCGTTGCTGCTGGCGCTACGCGAACCTCAGAATCATATTTCTCCATGGCATCTAGCAATGCATCGCCCGTCAGGGGGGCATCCTGGTTGTTCCGCAACTGCTGGCGGTACGCGTAGCGGCGCAACTCCGCCCGATAGGCAGGATCTGGCCGTGGCTTCGCCCTAGACGTCCCTGGCGCCGGTTTCGGCCAGCCCTTAGCAACGGGCAGGTCGTCCGGCTGGAAGTCTCTCAGTCGCTTGTAGAGCGCTCCAGGGCTGACCCCTCGGAGAGTCCGGTAATGGTCGACCACCGCGGCCGCACAATCCGGCGTCCAGCGATTTCGGCGGATATCCGCGATCA
>Ga0310123_10000529_pt1 | contig 33790 bp, 23 predicted proteins | sample CB6_AW_1057_MG_FD_203505 | JGI IMG/M metagenome (GOLD analysis project Ga0310123, IMG submission 203505) | Marine microbial communities from Western Arctic Ocean, Canada - CB6_AW_1057 | ecosystem: Environmental > Aquatic > Marine > Oceanic | place: Canada: Western Arctic Ocean | collected... | reverse complement strand
CGTGGCCCGGACGACCCGGACGCAGCGGAGCACGCACGGGGTCGATCTTCTGAGACATCCCCGGCAACGCGTCGTACTCGGCCAGGATCCCGATCACCGGCTTGCCGCTGCCGTAGCTGGCCACAAACGCCGTGGGCATTCCCGAAACCCCTGCCTCGACCTTGAAGCCGTTCTCCTTGAGATGCTTCTGCAGCAGGGCCGACGAACGAGTCTCCTCGAGACCCACTTCGGCGTAGTCCCAGATCTTGCGGTTGACCTCCTTGATCAATCCCACCCGACTCTCGACGTCGGCCACCGCCGCCCGCTGGGCCCGCGACAAGCCGGCCCCCTCCTGGGCAAACGCCGGGATTCCCTGGACCAGCAGCAGCAGCAGCCATACCGTGCACACGCGATTCATCGGACTCTCTCCAGGGCAGGACATCGACCCGGCCAGCCTCCATCAGGATGACCCCGCCGGCGAATGGACCGCCGGCCGCCCGATTGTAGGACCGCCGCAACCCGATTGCGAATCGCGCCTGACTACTGGCCCAGCCACATAAGCCCCAGCACAGCCACCACGATCGAGACCGAACAGTTGATGATCAGGATCCACGGGCCCCAGGCCGAATACAGCCAACCCCGACCCCTATCCGCTTCAGAGAGCGGCCTTCGACGACCTCGCAGGATGTCCAACCACGAAATCGAAGCCCTCAAAAACGGCCGCCAGAACGCCAACGCCAGCAGAGGGTAGGCTCCCCAAACCAGCAACAGCCAGGTCGCAACCCACGCGAACAGGCTGCCGCGGATGTTCGCCGACGACCAGCCCCCCGCCAACTCAATCTCCACCATCGCCACCACGCAACCGATCGTCAGCAGCAACAGCGTGACGAAGTGGCCGATCACGAACAGCACCACGGCCCAGTGAGCCCTCGTCGGCCCGTGGGACCTGTCCCCGGTTTCGGACGCCTCACCAGCCATCGTCGCTCACTCCCCGGGATGCCCCCCCTCTCGCAGCGCACGACATTACGCCACAACACATGCAGGTTGGCAACCGAGCCTCCGCAGGGTTACGATTTGTCCAGTCGTCGCACCGCCCCAGTCCCCCGGCCCCCCGGCCCGCAGCCTCCACGTGGAGTCCCCCCTCATGACACGCACCTCCCGGCGCAGCTTCCTCGACCGATGCCTCCACACCAGCCTCGCCGCTCCCGCAACGGCGTGGCTCGGAGCACAAACGGCTCGGGCAGCTGAAGAAGCCAGGCTGGCCCAAAGACCCAGCGTCAAGGGGACACTTCGGCTGAAGGCCAGGCGGCGTGAGTCGCGAGGCGAACAGGTGGTCGAGATCCGCGAGACGATCGACTGGGACGTCGCCTCCACCGCCATCGTCATCTGTGACATGTGGGCCGATCACCCCTGCCACCAGGCCGCCATCCGGGTCGACGCCATGGCACCGGGGATGAACCGCGTCGTCTCGGCGGCTCGAGGACTGGGGGTCACCGTCGTGCACGCACCCAGCAGCGGGATCAAGTTCTACGAAAAGACCCCCTTCCGCAGCAGGATCCTGCAGGCTCCATCGACCAGGCCACCAGTGCCGATCGCCAGCTGGTGCAAGCTCGATCCCCAGACCGAAGCCCCGCTGCCCATCGATGACTCCGACGGAGCCTGCGACGATCCGGTCGTGAAACCCAAGCCCGGGTTCGACCGGCACCAGCACCCCGCGATCAAGATCACCGGCTTCGACGGGATCAGTGACAACGGACAGGAGGTCTACAACTTCTTTGTCCAGCTGGGCATCAGGAACGTCGTGCTGATGGGAGTCCATACCAACATGTGCGTGCTGGGACGGTCGTTCGGCATCCGGCAGATGGTCCGGCTGGGCCTCAACGTGGTGCTCACCCGAGACCTGACCGATGCCATGTACGACCCCCGCGATCGACCCTATGTCAGCCACACCCGCGGAACCGAACTGGTGGTCGAGCACATCGAGCGGTACTGGTGCCCGTCGATCCTGGGAGGTGACCTGACACGAGTCGTCACCGGGTCCGACTCGACCGCCACCCGATCCGCCGGCTAGGCTCAGTTTTCAGAGGACTGGCAACCGCCCCCAACACAAAACCCCTAAGGGCAACGCCGGTAACGATTTCTGAGCGGCGGGAATAGGGGTTTACACAGAAAGGAGAACAAAAGAAGAGCCAGACGCCCTAAGAAGGCCAACCCGCAACCGGTGAAGCCTCAGATTGGGATCACGCTGCTGTGGCACATGGGGATGCGAATGCCGTGGAGTTGGAAGGTTGGTCCGTCGAATTCCAGCGAACGGCAGCACCTGTAGGAGATGCTTCAGGAGCAGGAATTCCCGGAAAACACGCTGTTTTGTGGCGATGCAGGATTCGTCGGCTACGACTTCTGGAATTCCATTCTTGAAGCCGGTCATCACTTCGTCATCCGCGTCGGCGCCAACGTGCGGCTACTTCGTCAACTGGGATACGTTTGTGAAGGCGACGGGTTTGTCTGCTGCTGGCCAGACACGGCCGTGAGGAAGAAGCAGCTGCCCTTGGTGCTGCGTCTTGTGCACCTCCGAGCCGGCCGCGATGACATCCATCTAGTCACCAGCGTGCTGGATCCCCACGAACTCTCCGATCGACAGATCGCGGAGCTGTACAGGCTGCGGTGGGGGATTGAAGTTCAGTTCCGCACACTCCAGCAGACGTTCGGCCGCCACAAACTGCGGAGCCGTACTCCGAATTGCGCGGAGGTGGAATTGCACTGGTCGCTGCTGGGTCTCTGAATGATTCAACTCTTCGCGGTTTTGCGTTTCCGGATCGCCCATGGTGTTGCCCAGCCCTCCTGTGGCGGGCTAGCAGCCTGTTGAAAAACACAAGTTTGGGGATGGGACGGGGTCAGACGCCTCCCACAGAAAGTCCCGCTCCATCCAGAACGGCACGCAGGCGGGGCCTGACCCCTTTTCAACCAGCACTCGTTGCAACTCGAAGAAGAGGTCAGGCCCCGCCTGTGAAACGCGACAGGTGGAGCAAACCCCGTTGTGGGCGGCGTCTGACCCCAGGGTCCGAGTTCTTCAACGGGCTGCTAGGCCATCGACTCCTTCCAGGGACCGGTGATCGCAAACGTCATCCCCTTGCCCTGGGCGTTGACGAACAGGGTCGAGCCGTCCGGAGAAAACGTCGCCCCGGCAAACTCGGTCCGCAGGCGACTGTGAGCCAGAGTGTAGATGCCGCCCTGGGGAGTCACCCCCACCAGCCGGACCACGCTCCGGTTGCGATCCTCGCACAACACCACGTCACCCCAAGGGGCGACGGTCAGGTTGTCGGCGTTGTTGAGCAACCTCGTGTCGTTGGGCTCGACGAACAGCTCCAGACGACCCGGAGACTTCAACTCCTCTTCGGTTCCCTCGTGCTCGCTGGGAATGTACCGCCAGATCTGACCGGCCTCCTCATGACCGCCACTGGTGCACGCGAAGAACAGCTCCTTGTCGCCGTACCAGATGCCCTCGCCTCGAGCGAACCGGGCGGCACCGGCACGGAACCCGCGATACCTCAAGTCGTCGCTCGGCGATTCGATGTTCTCCATGTCGATCCAGTGCACCGGCTGCGACGAGCCGGTCGCAATCCGGGTCCGGTCCCAGTTCCGCGTCTCGCCTTGGGAATTGTCTCGCAGACCCAGAGCCTGCAGCCGACCGCCCTCGTGCAGCTTTCCCGGTGTCCTGGGCAGGTAGCGGTACAGCAACCCGTCGGCTCGATCCTCAGTCATGTAGACCACCCCGGTGGGCGGGTCGACCGCCACCGCTTCGTGGTTGAATCGACCCATCGCCCGAATCGGCCTGGGATCGACCAGCCCCACCTCGGCCGACGCGGGAACCTCGAATACCCAACCATGGTCCACCGCCGCGACGAACTTCTGACCCCGGTCTCCTCGCCCCATCCGTTGCACTGACTCCTCGCACGTCAGCCAGCTTCCCCACGGAGTCGGGCCACCCGCACAGTTTCGATGCGTGCCGGCCAGGCTCAAGTATTGGCGGACCAGTTTCCTGCCGAGAATGTCATAGACCAGGGTGGTTGTACCGCCCAAGCCCGGCGTGCGGAGGTTGCCGTCGTCGAAGACCTTCTGGGAGTCCACCTTCCCGAACAGCCTGTTCCTGTTGCCGAAGGGCCCCTGCGATTGATCGGGATTCAACTCGTGATTGCGGATCAGGATCGTCAGGCCGTCGGGACCGGCAAACGCCGCCATCCCGTCAGGCGATCCCGGCACGACCAGCCCGTCGTCCATCGTCTCGCCGACCTGCGAGATCAGCTGGTAGGAAAACCCGCGTGGCAGATCGATCCGGTTCTCGTCGTCCCGAACCAGCTCCCCATATCCGACCCCCGCAGCGTCGGCGGGCAGCTTCCGCCGCAAGGTGCTCAGGCGGACTCCCGCGAACCCCATCGACACCGCCCCGGCCGAAACAGCGCCCCACCGCAGCAGGACCTCACGACGTGTCAGTGCCTTCATCAGAAGCAACCCTCGCTTGCCGAATCCCTGGCCGGGCTAGCGACCCCGGGGGGCCGTTGCCGCACATGAGTTCGATGCCGACTGCCCCCCCGGCTCGACCACCTTCGCGCAACGTTTTAGGAGCCGTCACCCGAATCGCCAATGGCAATTTCGCGGACAACCCGGAACCCGATCGACTGGCGACCCCGATCGGGCAGTTGTCCCTGGCGAGTGGCACAGCGCTGAAGACTGGAGAGATTGACGAAGCTGCCGCCGCGGACAACCCGCAACTCGCCCTGGCGGGGACCCCGTGGGTTCACTTCCGGTGACCGGGCGTAGTAGTCGGTCGCGTACCAATCCAGACACCATTCCCAGACGTTGCCGCTGGTGTCAAAGAGCCCGAAGGCGTTGGGCCGCATCGTGCCCACGACCGTCATCGACATCGTGCCGGGACCGTAGACCGCATACTCGGTCAACTGCGCTACGTCCTCACCGCAAAACCACGCTGCCGACGAACCCGCGCGGCAGGCGAATTCCCATTCGGCCTCGCTCGGCAAACGGTACCGCTGGGCCTCACGCTCGCTCAACCAGCGGCAAAACATCTGGGCGTCGTAGTAGCTGATGTTGACCACCGGCCAGCTCTCGTCCAGGACCACCGAACCGAGATTGGTCCAGTTGAATCTCGGGTCACGCGCCCACTTCGAATCCATGCGCCCGAAGCCCCGCCCGTTTCGCTCGATGTCGGTCCGGTACCCCGACGACTCGATGAATTCGCGGAACTGGGCCACGGTGACCTCCGTCGCCGAAATGTCAAAGGGCCGCGTCAGCTGAACCGAATGCAGAGGCAGCTCGCTCTCTAACCGACCCTGGGCGTAGTCCTTTTCCTGTCGCTGTCTCGATTCCGCGACCAGCGAAGCAATCGACTCAGACGAACTCCCCATCGGGAAACGGCCCGAAGGCACCAGGCACAAAGTCATCTGCAGCGAATTCTCTTCGGTCACCTGCCGACCCAGCCGCGCCGCCCAGAGAGCCTGAACACCCGCGGCCCGCTCGGCATCAAAGGGCACCGCCGCCAGAAATTCCGCTGGCTCGACTGCTCCACCCGCCGCTGTCCCTGTCCCCGTCCCTGTCTCCGTCCCTGTCCCTGTCCCTGTCCCTGTCTCCGTCCCTGTCTCCGTCCCTGTCTCCGTCCCTGTCTCCGTCCCTGTCTCCGTCCCTGTCTCCGTCCCTGTCTCCGTCCCTGTCTCCGTCCCCGCCGCAGCCGGTGCCCCAGGGGCCGCCGGCGGCGAATCGGTCTCGCCGCGACCCGCCACCAGCACGCTGGCACCAATGACCAGCCCCAGCAACACGATCGTGGCTACCGCCGGAATCCACTTCAGCTTCGCCGCTCCGGTCGAACCGATCGCGGCATCCAGCTCCGCGGCAAACTGGCCGAGTGTCTCGTACCGCTCGTCGCGATCCTGCTGCAGAGCCCGGGACAGCACCCGGTCGACGACCACGCCCACCTGAGGATTCCGCTTCGACACGACCGGGAAGACCCCGACCGGCTTGTGACCGGTCAGCATTTCATACGCCAGTACGCCGAGTGAGTACTGGTCGGCTCGCTCGTCGATCGGGTGGTTGTATCGCTGCTCGGGAGCAATGTAATCGAGCGTTCCCATGATCTGGCCGGTCCGAGTCACTTGCCCGGTTTCGGCCAGCGGCACGGCGATGCCGAAATCGATCACCTTCGCCACGCCCTGGTCATCGATCAGGATGTTTTCGGGCTTCAGGTCCCGGTGCAGGATCCCCTCGGTGTGCAGAAACTCCAGCGCAGTACAAACGTCCCGCAGCACGCTCCGAGTCTCCTCCAGAGGCATCGGCTGCTCGGAGGTCATCCGCTGTCGCAGATCGCCCCCCTCGACGTACTCCATCACCATGTACGGACGACCCTCGACGATGCCACGGTCGTAAACCCGCACCACGTTAGGATGAGCCAGGTTGGCCATCATCAACGCTTCACGCTCGAAGCGCAACGTCTGCTCGGCCTCCATCACCTCGGGCAACGGCTTGAGAATCTTGATCGCGACCTCGCGATCGAGCGAGAGCTGCTTGGCGAGGATCGCGTCGCCCATCCCGCCAACACCGATCCGACGTACGAACTGGTACCCGAAGATCTCGGGGACCGCCATCGACTGGCTGGACTGGGAGAAAAGCGCGGTCACGGTCGGGCCGGTTCCACAGAGGACGGAGCCTGCGAGACGTCCCGTGAGCCATCCGTGGCCGGGCCTGCATCATATCGCGCCACACTAAGACGCGAAACAAACCGGTCGCATCGACACCGGCAATCATCAACCGGTCACTTCTTCTTGGCCGGCTTCTTCGCGTCCTTCTTCGCGGCTGGCTTCTGAGTCAGCTTGCTGATTCTCACGTGCCGGTCGTAATGCACCGTGGCCAGTTGCAGGCCGTCGGGGTGCACCGCCATGTCGCGAGCCGTGTCGGGCAACTTGAAGCGGTGGTACTCCTTGTCGCTGTCGGGCCGCCAGAACAGCAGGAAGCCTCCACCACTGCCACCGGATGCCACCGCCAGCGATCCGTCGTTGAGCCACGAGAGTTGCCAGGCAATGCCCTTGACGCCGCTGCCAGGCTGCGATCGGACCTTCTTGTTGGTCTTCATGTCGAACAGCAACGCAATCGGCTCGTTGACCGCACCCAGCGGGTTGGTCGCCTTGTGCAATCCGCAGGCGGCCAGGTACTTGTTGTCCGGGCTGACGGCCAGGCCGCGGACGCCTCCGTAACGCACCCCCTGGGTGTTGTTGGTCAACAGCACCTTGGCATCGAAACTCCGCTGGTGCTTCCCGCTGGAAATCTCCCACTCGCGGATCTCACCACCCTGGTCGCCCGAGTACAGCATCTTGCCATCGGGATGCAGGAACGTGCTGTAGACATCCAGCTTGTGGCCGCTGAAGGTTCGGATCAGCTTGCCGTTGCTGGAATCCCACAGCTTGACCAGCCGGTCGTTCCCGCCGGAAGCGAAGGTCTTGCCGTCGGCGGCGACCGAGAGACTGCGGATCCAGCCCTTGTGGGCCACGATGGTCCGGATCGCCTTAGGCTTCTTGGACATCGCGTCCCAGAAGATCAGCTTGTCGTCAGAGCCGGCAGTGATCATCGTCGTGCCATCGTGCAGGAACACGATGTCGCGAACCCAACTGTCATGAGCCTTCCACTCGACCTTCTTCCCCGACGGAATCTCCCACCGCTGCAGGGCGTAGTCCTGGCCGCTGGTGAATACGTACTTGCCATCAGGAGAAAAGCAGCAGGCGACCAACGGGCTGCCGTGCTTCCACTGGTGGGCGATGTGGACCTTCTTGGGATCTGCCTTGGTCGCGGCCATGTCGAGGACATCCTGGGAGGCTGTGTGTTGCGTGAGCAAAAAAGGGGGCGAGACCCCGGATCGGGCCTCGCCCCTGGAAATCGCTTGGCCCGGGAACCCGCGATCGGGCTCGGCAGATCGATCAGGTAATCAACTCATCAATCGGACCGAAGGCCGGATCGGCCATCGGCACCGGACGTCCGCCGATATCGAAGGGCTCCTTAGAGTCCAGTCCGAGACCGGCGAGGTAGGTGTGGAACAGGTGCGGGTAACTGACCTCCCGATCGATCACCTTGGTCCCGTTGGCATTGGTCTTGCCGACGACCGCTCCGCGGGCAATCTTGCCGCCACCCAGGCAGATGCTCCAGGCAGTGCCCCAATGGTCGCGGCCGTAGTACTTGTTGATGTTCGGCGTGCGACCGAACTCCGACATCACCACGATCAGGGTCGAATCGAGCATGCCTCGATCGTCCAGGTCACCCACCAGAGCCGCGAAACCCTTGTCGAACTCGGGCACCTGCTCGAGGTGGAAGTTGAAGTTCTCGTTGTGGGTGTCGTAGTTCGAATGATCCAGCTTGACGAACGTGGCACCGTTTTCGAGCAGCCGCCGGGCCGTCAGGCACCGCTGCCCGAACGACTCCCCACCGTAGAGCTCCTGCATCTTCGCCGGCTCCTTCGAGACGTCAAAGACATCGCGACGCTCCATCAACTGCAACGCCCGCTCGTAGCTGAAGGTGTAGGCATCGGTCTCGGCCGTGCGACGACGCTTTGCGAAACGGTCGTTGGCCTTGCGACGCAGACGGTTCCGCAGCTCGTCGGCCGCTTCGCTGAGTTCCTTGGGACGCTCGGAGTTGGCCGGCGGCTTGCCGTTGGCTCCGATGCTGCCGTAACGGGGTCCGAGGTAGGCCGCATCGTTGCCGCGACCGCCGCCGCCGATGCGGATGTGGCCGGGCATCGGGTTGCTCGGGTCCTGCAACGCCTTGGCACAGACCGCACCCAGGGTCGGCAGGCTCACGCCCGGCATCCGCTGCCGACCGTGCTGCATGTGGTAGCTGCCCTTGCCATGGTCACCGTTCTTGGTGTTGATCCCGCGGACGACCGCCAGCTTGTCCATGTGCTTGGCGGTGAGCGGGAGCAGTTCCGAGAGATGGATGCCGGGGACCGAGGTGGGAATCGCCCGGAACGGGCCGCCCGTGTTGGTCTTGGGCTTGGGATCCCAACTCTCCAACTGGCTCAAGCCACCGGACATGTAGATGCAGACAACCCGCTGCTGGGTCTTTTCGAGCTGCTTGGCCGCCGGCAGACCGGCCATCACGCCCAGGCCACCCGCCACGCCGCCGGCGACTCCACCCAGGAACTGCCGTCGAGCCATCGCGTGTTCGTCGCTGCCGCAGGATCGTTTGCGTCTCATTGGTATTCTCCCGTTCTTGACGACAACCGGCTTGGACAAGTCATCCTGCTTGCCATCGACGCCCGTTGAAGAATCGTCATTCCCTTGAGGATCTGAATGGTCAGTTTGGGTCCCGGTCGGCCGATCCGCCCGGGTGAGGTCGTTCACAGTGGTCTTGAAGAGGTCCTAGTGATTGAAGCGGAATTCCGCGGAGGTCAACAGCGACCAGGCCAGTTCCTGGATCGCCGCGGCGCGGTTTTTCTGGGTTCGTTCCTTGAGATAGGCAGACACGTCGGCCACCTCCTCGTCGGTCGGTCGCCGGGTCAAGACGCTCAGGTAGAGCTCCTCAGCCAGCTGCTTCTCTTCGGTCATCTTACCGAGTCGCTCGGTCAGGTTGCCACCGCCGGGTGCCAACCAGCCCTTGAGCGGTCCGCCATTGGCCAAGAACAGGGCCTGGTCGATCGTGGCGAAGAACTCGTTCTGAGGCTGCCCGCTGCCAGCACCGTAGAGGGTAATCATGGTGGCGATAGTGCCCTTGAGCTTGTCGTAGGTCGTCTGCTCGATCTGCAGTTTCCGGGCAGCCAGCTTCGCCGCGTCCTTCTTCTCTTCAGGCTTCAGAGGACTCTTCTTGTCGAGTTCGGCGACCACGCTCTGACGCTGACGACCGACCTGGCCGACCGCCTGCAACAGGCTCCAGCCAAGTTGTTCCGGAGACAGCGGCTCGACGATGCCGATGGCGAATTGACGTGACCACGACAGAGACAATTTTCCGAGCGTCTCGTCGAGAGCACTTTGTGTGGCGTCGGACTTGCCGCGGGCCGCGGTGGCCCTCGCCAGCAACGGAGCCCTGAGCTTGGTGAGCCGATCGTGGTTGCCGGCCGCGGCCTCCAGCGCCGCCTGGGCCGCCTGGGCTCGCTTGGCCGTTGCCGAAGCAGCCGACTGCCGGCCAGGCAGAGCCCTCTTTGCGTCGGCCAGCTCCTTGGTGAAACCTGCTGATCGCCCGCCGAGTGTCTTGCTGATGCCGGCCAGTTCCTTGTCCTCGCCAAGCGTCTTGAGTGCCAGGGCGGTCTGCTCAGCCGCAACTGACAACGACTCGGTCAGCTTGGGCAACTTCGCCAGCTTCGCCTGGGTCCCGGCCAGTTCGGTGGCCGCTTTGTCCCGGGCCGTACCGGCGGTGGTCGATTCTTTCTTTGCCGTTTTCAGCGCGGTGTCCGACTTGCCGTATTCGGCCGCCACCGGTGCCAGAGCCTTTTCGGCACTCGCCAGGGCAGCCCGTGTCTCGTCTGAGGCCTTCTGGGTCGCGGCCAGGCCGGCGAGCACTTCGAGTGTCTCCTTGCGTCGCGAGTTGGCCGTCAGCCTGGTGTTGATCGTTCGCCGAGCCGTTCTCAACTGGTCGACCTTCCACATCTCGGCCTCGAACAACTTGACCGTATCGTCGTGCTTCTTGACGGCGGTGTCTCGAGCGACTTCAGCCGCCTTCAACGCCTTGCCCGTCGCCAGAGCTGCCGACTGCTTGGCAGCCCGGTCCTTCTCCAGAGCGGCCAGCTGTGAAACCATCGCCTTGGCCCGAGTGTCGAGCTTGGCAATCACCGCGGCCAGTTCCTTGTCGCCTGCGAGCAGTTTCAAAGCGGCGACCCCCCCGCGCGCACCCGCCAGCAGCGGCAGACCCGCCTTCTGCTTCTCCTGCAGCTTCTTCGTCGAGTCGGCCAGGGCCTTGGCCGCCGGGTCGTGCTTCTTCTTCTCCGCGGCCACCTTGTCGTTGACCGGCTTCAGGGCCTTGGCCAACGCCGGCACCGGCTCGGCCGACTTGGTCTCGATCGCCACCGCCGCCTCGATCTTCGAGTCCGCAGCAGCCAGCTCGGAAGTCAGCTTCTTCTCAGTCTCGACCAGCGGACCGAGCAACTCGCGGGCACGGGCCGACCGCGCCACCAGGTCCGATGGCAGGCTCGAGCCGCGGGCAAATGTCCGAGTCAGGACCAGCTCGCGGATGAACCCGCGGATGTCGTACTTGGTCTCGATGAACCGGTCGGTGAGCAGCCTCAGCAACTCGGGGTGAGAAGGCGGGTTGTCGCTGTGGTGCAGATCCACCGGCTCAACCAGACCGCGGCCCATCACCACGGCCCAGAGTCGATTGGCCATATTGCGGGCGAAATACCGGTTGTTGCCGTCACGGACCAACCTGGCCAACTGCTCGCGACGACTGTATGTGGGGACCGGCCGCAGGTTCTTCTTCTTCTTGTCCGGCTTGACCTTGTACTCCTGGCCCGACGCAATGGCCGGCTCGTCCAACTGACGCTCGTCCAACAGGCGAGGCCGCGAAACCCCCGCGTCTCCGGTGAACACCGACTTGAAGGCCACTCCACCACTGGGCCGCTCGGCCAGCACGCCCGGCTTCTTCTTGTCCGGCTTGAAGAGATAGGTGCGGTTCAGGAAGGCGTAGATGCCGTAGTAGTCCTTCTGCAGGTAGTCGTCGATCACAGGGTGGTTGTGGCACTGGGCACACTGCAGGTCGACGCCGAAAAACATCCGGCCGACCTCGCGGGTCATCTGGTTCACTTCGACACCGCGGTCCATCAGGAACTTCGCCGGACCACGCTGCTTGGGATCCACCGCGTCAGCGCCCAGGATCTCCGCAGCCAGCACGTTCCACGGCTTGTTCGACTCGATCGACTTCTTCAGAAACGCCTCCCACTCGCCTCGCTTCACCTCGCTGTCGCCGCGACGCTCCGAGAGCATCACGTCCAGCACGTTGGTCATTCGACGCACGTACGACGCACTCCCCAGCAAACGATCCACGGCCGCGGTGCGCTTGGCTGGTGACTTGTCGTTGAGAAATGACCGAGTTTCCTCAACCGAAGGGATCCGGCCGACCATCGCCAGGTACAGGCGACGCAGAAACTCACCGTCACCACTGGGCTCAGAGACCAAGCCCAGGGGACTCTCGGCCACCAGCCGGTCCACCTCCACATGCAACGGTTCAGCCGCCGACAAGCCAGCCGAAGGCACCACCACCACACTCGCAAAAATCAACGCAGCCAGAAGAGTCCCAACTGACGGGCGCAGCATTGCGGCGGCTTCCGGAAGGGGTGGGGGGAGGGTCAACGGGCGGGAATATGCCGCGTGCCTCCTGCACACATGCATATCTACCGATAGGTTACCGGGATGCCCAAGCATGGTCAACCTGTTGACTTTGACTGCAACGTCCCCCTCGACAGCATACTCCTCGTGCCCGAACGGCCCGAATGGTCCGACTCTCGCGGACCGATCACCCGATTGTCCCTTTCTCTGTTTTCGGCGTCTGCGGCCGTCAGAGTCCACTCAGCTTGTCCCCTTAGCCCAATCCGCCGCCCAATCCGTCGCCCCGACCACCGCCCCGCCTCGACTGCAACTCGAACACAACTCGACCAGGAAACTCCAACCACGGGTCGTCACCAATGCCCGACCGAGCCGAAAATGGCAACAATGGACACACAGGTGACATCATGATCCGCAGACACACTACTGCCCGAAGAGCCTCGATGGGCATCCTCTGGCTGTTGATCGTCGCGGGCCCGCTGTTGGCCGAACCGACCGACTGGCCCGAGTTCCTGGGACCTCGCGGTGCGGCTCATGCCGGCCCCGACAGCGACATCCCGCTCCGCTGGAACGACCGTCTCAACATCCTCTGGCGGACACCGCTGCCCGGCCGCGGCTGGTCCTCACCGGTCGTCGCCGGCGACTCGATCTGGCTGACCACCTCACAGAACGGCAACAAAGAGCTGAGGCTCTTGCAGCTGGATCGAATCACCGGCACCCTGCGATCCAACCACCTGGTGCTCGAGGTCGTTAGCCCGCGCAAGATCCATCCCAAGAACACTCATGCGACGCCAACCCCGGTCGTCGCCGACGGCGCCGTCTACGTCCACTTCGGCACTCACGGCACCGCCCGAGTCGGTCTCGACGGGAAGGTCGCCTGGACCGCCACCCTGCCCTACTACCACCACCACGGCCCGGCCGCTTCACCGGTCGTTGTCGGCGACCTGCTGATCGTCAGTTGCGACGGCTACGGCGGCCCCTTCTACGACCGCCTGCGTCGCCCACGGGTCAGTTCACGGCAATTCGTCGTCGCGCTGGATCGCCGCAGCGGCCAACCCCGCTGGCAGAAGCCTCGAATCGCAGGCCGCCACTCCTACTCGACCCCGCTGGTCCTTCAGAGCGGCGAAGAGACCCAGGTGATCTGTGCCGGAGGCGACCGGGTGGTGGCCTACGACCCCGCCAGCGGCCGCGAGCTGTGGTGGGTCCGCTACACGGGGTACTCGGTCGTCCCCCACCCGGTGGCCGGTCCCGCCCTAAGCGGGCTGATCTACGTCTGCACCGGCTACGACAACCCGCGTCTGCTGGCCATCCGCACCGACGGCCGCGGCGATGTCACCGCCTCGCACGTGGCCTGGCAGCACCACAAGGCGATCCCGCTCAACCCGACTCCGCTCGTCGTCGACGACGCGGTGTACCTGGTCAACGACGCGGGCATCGCCAGTTGCCTCGACGCCCGCCGCGGAAGTCTCCGCTGGCGCCGCCGCCTGGGCGGACACTTCTCGGCCTCGCCGCTGTCGGTCAACGGCCACGTGCTGGCGATCAACGAGGCCGGCAACACTCACGTCCTGGTCCCCGGCCCCCGCTATCGGCGGCTGGCAGTCAACCGGCTCAAGGGTCGCACGCTGGCGACTCCGGCCGTCACCGGAAACCGGCTGCTGATTCGCACAGACCGCGAACTGGTTTGCGTTGGACGTGAGTGACCCGAGGCTCGAGAATCAGGGCGTGGTCGATTCTCGGAGACGCAACGTGGCACCGACTCGGATTCTCAGCTGCTGCAGCCCCCCCGCAGGGTGCCGCTGCCGCAGTGCGCCGGGATCCTGCTCGTCGGCTGGCTGGCCGGCCTCCCCTGCCTCCTCAGCCAGGCCCAGGCCCAGGACCCCCTGGCCCGATTCACCGGAGCCCCGACCCGGGTCGTCTGGGTCCAAGACACCAGCCGAGCCGCCAAGGACGTGCAGGCCCAGGGGACCGAGCTGCTGTTGATGGGCTACGACAGCGAGGATGGACGAGGCGAACGAGAGCTGCTCTCGAAAAAAATCCAACTACGCCCGACCCCTGCTCTCACCCGACGGCCGCCGAGTGATCTTCACCGACCGAACCCGCGGCCTCGTGATGCTGCTCGAGTGGGGCAGCGACCGTCCGCAGCGGCTGGCCCGCGGCGCGGCTCTGTGCACCTGGCACGACCCGGACTCGAAGACCGACTGGGCAATCATCGGCCAACGCGTGGGCAAGGCGGGCAGTTACTTCTACCGCAACCTGGTCCGAGTCCGTCTCGATGACACCTCGGTCTCGAAACCCGTCTGGTCCAAGACCCGGGTCAGCTCCGACAACTTTCAGCTCTCGCGAAACGGCCGCTTCGCCGCCGGGGTCTTCCCCTGGCCCAACGGCGGACTCGTCGGACTCGACCCGCCTACGCTCACCCACCTCGGCAAGGGCTGCTGGGCCTCGCTGGCTCCGGACAACAGCCGCTTGGCCTGGGTCTTCGACGGCCCCCACCGACACCTCAGGCTCTCGGCACCCGACAACGGCCCGAAATGGAAAGTCGCCGTCGCAGACGTCGCCGGCCTGGCCCGCGGCAACACCCGCATGGTTCCCGCGCAGGGGGCCGAGATGTTCCCATCCCCGCTGGAGCAACCATGTCGGCTACTTGGTGCTCAGTGGTCCCTACAGCCGCAAGGGGCCGATCAATGCCGTCTCCGGAGGCGGACCGCAGGTGGAGATCTATCTCGCCCGGTTCGCCGACGACTTCCGCAGCATCAAGACAGCAGCACGAGTCACCAAGAACTCCAAGCCCGATTTCTTCCCCGACGCCTGGATCGCCAGCGGCCCCGCCAGCCAGGTCCCCGCTTCTGCTCTCGACGCACCACGCCCCACCGCCGAAGGGAGCCCGCCCTGGCCACCCGCGATTCCCAACCTGTTGTGGGCCTTCCGCGACACCCGCCGACCGGTTCGGCTGCCGGCGGCCAAAGACCGGCCCGAGACCACCTGCCGGCTCAGGCACAAGGGCCGCACGCGGCCGGGTCGGTTCTTCGAACTCAGGCTCTCACGCGGTTCGGCCGAGATCTCGCCCCTCGATCCCGGACTGGTCGCACACTGGAATGCCCGGCAGACACTCAGCATCTCGATGCTGCTGACCATCACACCGACAAAGTCGAAGCGGCCCGGTGTACTGCTGGCGATCGAACCGCCTGCCTCCTCCAACCAGCCCACCCCCGGCAACAGCCTCACCCTCGCCCTCAACCCCCTCGCGGCCGGATCCGGATTCTCGCTGTCGCTGGCCACCAGCCCTGACGGCAAGTCGGCCGTGGAACTGGTCGGGCTGAAACCGGACACGCCGACCCACCTCGTGCTGACACTCGACCGCCAGGGGGTCCGGCTGCGAGTCGATCGCAAGCCGACACGCCGCATCGACGTGCCGCTGGGCCAACTTCAGCTGGCACCCGGCAGCCGGTTGAGGTGGGGCAACAACGCCAGCGGGATCCGAGGATGCGACGCCCGCATCTCGCACATCACCCTCTCGGCCGCGGCACTCGACGACGCCGGGTCGCAACCACTGCTGGACGCCATAACCCTGGCACTCAAGTCCCGGCGGCCGGCCAAGCGGGCCGTCATCCGAGCACGCTGTGTCGAAACCTCTCCGGTCCCCACACCCGCACAGATCGCGCCCTACCGACGAGCACTGGTCTATCACCACTACCGGATCGATCGAGTCGAGAGCGGGCGGCTGACTCACCGGGAAATCCTCGTCGGCCACTGGGCCATCCTCGATGGCAAGTTCCAACCCGGAAGACGGCGAGCAATCGGTCGCTCGGTCCGGCTGGTCGTCGAACCGCTCGAAGACCACCCACAACTGGATAGCGAACGGCAGGTGATGGAGGTCGAACGGATCGACCTGCCACTGTATGTTGACGTCGAGTAAGTGACGTTGCCCAGGACCTGAAATCGGATCAAGACGCCACAGCATGAAAAACGTCGAGTTCCTTCACCAACTGTTCGATCGACTCTGGGCCACGTACCGCGACCGAGTCACCTCGGTCCGCGACTACGAACAGGTCCTCGCCACCGCCGGAGCCGACTTTCAGAACGACCACATCGCCTTCCGCTCGATCGCCTGGCAAGAACCCGCCGCCGGAATCTCCTCGATCGCCCGACCGTTCCAGGCACTGGGGTATCGACCCGAGGCCTGCTACCACTTTGCCGACAAGCACCTGCAGGCCATCCACCTCGAACCGCCCCGCAACAACAGCTCCGGTCGCGAACCACTCCCCAAGCTGTTCGTCTCCGAACTCGAGGCCTGGCAGCTGGATCCTCAGCAACGTCAACACCTCGCCGGCAGCCTCGACCAGCACCGCCGGCCCCTGTCGCTGGACATGCTCGATTGTCTGGCACGACTCGGGTCGTCGGAGACTCCCGACACCGCCGGGGCACTCGACACGCTTTGCGACTGGTTCCACCAGCGTCCCTGGCCGCCACCCGTACGATCCGACGTCGAAGCGGTTGCCGAGGTGTCGCAGTACGCCGCCTGGGTGCTGGTGCACGGCTACGCGGTGAACCACTTCACCGGCCTGATCAACGCCCACCGAGTCGAAGTGCTCGACTCGATCGAAAAGACCGCCGCGGCACTGGCAGCCGCTGGCGTGCCGATGAAGTCGGACATCGAGGGTGAGGCCGGATCGCGACTCAGGCAGACCGCGACCGAGGCGGTGGTGGTCAATGTGGAGGTCACCGAAGCGGGACAACCCTCGACGATGCCCTGGACGTATGCGTATTTCGAATTGGCCGAGAGAGGCCAGGTGATCGACTCCGAATCGGGAGAATCGGCCCGTTTCGAGGGCTTCCTCGGAGCCCAGGCGACCCAGCTGTTCGACATGACCCGCCGTTCCTGACCGCTCGTGCGGCGACGTTTGCAACCTGATGTCGGATAACACCTTAGGCGGATTCTCGGTCTCGACTCTCAGACGACTTCGGTCGAATCCCGTTGCCTGTTCGCGGTCCCGCGCTAGAGTTGACTGGGCGACGGTGTCGATCGGCTGACTCGGCAACCGGGCTCATCAGCACCACAGGCAGTCCATACGGGAGACCAAGCGGGGACATCACCGATTCGCATACGGGCCGTTGGGAGGCTGAAGGATGGCCGTGACCAGCATCAGAGAGGGAATCGAATTCGCGCCGTGGCGTGATCACTATCCCGAGAATGTCCCCACTCACCTGGGCTACCCGGCTCGAGCGGCCTGGTGTTTGCTGAAGCGTGCGGCCGAGGAGTCTCCCAACCGGGTCGCCTGCTGGCACCTGGACGAGAGTTGGACGTACGCCCAGTTGTGGAATCGCGCCCAGGCGGCGGCGACCCGTTTCGAGGCCCTGGGGGTGCGACCCGGTCACCGGGTGGCCCTGATGCTGCCCAACATGCCCGAATACCTTGTGGCACTCAATGGTGCCTGGCTGGCCGGAGCCACCGTCGTCTCGGCCAGCCCGTTGATGGTCCCCGACGAGGTCGGCCGCCTACTGACTGCCACCCGAGCACGCGTGCTGGTCACGCTCGATGTACTGGCCGGCCTCGTCCCCGGCGATGAATCTGCACCCGAGACCGTGCTGGCGGTTTCGATGCAGAGTCGGCTCGGCAGCCTGGGCCGGGTCGGTTACGCCCTGGCGAGGCTGCTGAAATTTCGCATCGGCCGCCCCTCCGGAGCCACCCGCTGGCTCGACTGGGACGACCAGGTCCCCGAGACGTCCAGCCGCAGTCTCGAATCGGGTTCGAGCAACGCAGCCCTCAGCCGGCTGGCCCCCGAACTCGATCCCTCCCTCGGCTTCGAGCCGGGCCGGCCGGCGTTGATCCTGCCCACCGGAGGCACAACGGGGGTCCCCCGCTCGGTCGTACTGACGCACGGCAACCTGGTGGCCAACGCCTGGCAGCTGTACCACTGGGCCGGACGCCGCACCGCCCGGGACACCCTGCTGGCCGTGTTGCCGTTCTTCCACAGCTACGGCCTGACCACCTGTGCCCTGGCCGGCACCGCGATGCAGGCCACCCTGGTCATGCACCACCGCTTCCAGGTCGGCAAGGTGCTCGATCTCTTTGCACGCCACCGCCCCACGATCTTCCCCGCCGTGCCCGCCATGCTGGTGGCACTCAACGAACGACTCCGAGCGGGCCGCAGCGAGGATGTGAGGGGCCTGAAAATGTGCATCAGCGGGGGAGCCGGCCTGCCCGAGGACGTGGCGGCGGAATTCTCGGAGCACAGCGGAGCCGTGGTGGTCGAAGGCTATGGACTCTCGGAGGCCGGACCGGTCACTCACGCCGGACCCCTCGACGGCACCGCCCGACCCGGCTGCATCGGGCTGCCGCTTCCCGATACCCTGGCACGAGTGGTCGATATCGAGGACCGCTTCCGGGTGCTGGGGCCCGGTGAGGTCGGACAGCTGCTGGTGCGAGGCCCGCAGGTGATGGACGGGTACCTCGACCAGCCGCAGGCGACCGACGAGGTGCTCATCGACGGATGGCTCGCCACCGGCGACATCGCCAGCTGTGACCACGACGGCTTCTTCACCATCGTCGACCGGCTCAAGGACCTGGTCATCACCAGTGGCTTCAATGTGTATCCGGCCGAGGTCGAGGCGGTGCTGCGTGAGTTCCCCGACGTGGCCGATGCGGCGGTGATCGGTGTGCCCGACCCGGTGCGAGGCGAACGGGTCAAGGCGATCCTGACGCTAGTGCCCGGTGCCAGGTTTGACGAGTCGGCACTGCAGAGCTTTCTGGGGCAGAGACTCTCGCGGCACAAGCGTCCGCGAGAGTTTGAAGTGCTCGACGGCGACCTCCCCCGCAACTTCCTCGGCAAGGTCCTCCGCCGAGAACTCCGCGAGTCGTGAACGGCCCGAGGTCCCTCTTGCGGCTCATTGAATCCCACCAGAGAGTCGACTAGCTTGGTGGACCGATGAGGCCGGAGTGGCGGAATGGCAGACGCGCTGGATTCAAAATCCAGTGAGGGTAAACCTCGTGCGGGTTCGAGTCCCGCCTCCGGTACTGCTTCTCAACCGTTGTCACGGTGTCGCAATCACTCTCAATCCCCTGCATTTGCAGGGGCTTCTCGCTGCCGGCGGAGTCGGACCGAGGGGCCGTCTTGCTGTGGCCCTTTGTCTCAATCGCTCTCACCGAGTTGCTCGAAATGTCGCCAACACCGGCAACCAAACCGGCAACCACGTTTTTGACACCTTCGGTTCCCGTTGCCCTGATTGCTTGGCTTTCGGTGGCCGGAAGACCAGGCAGCGACTCGAGAGCAGCGCTCAGGTCGTGCAGCCCGATGTGTGTGTAGTGGTCCATCGTCAGCGTGATCGTGCTGTGCCGCGCCAGCTCCTGTGCCGTTTTGGGATGCACGCCGCTCTGGGCCAGCATGCTGATGAACTGATGCCTGAGTGCATGGAAGTCGAATACCCTCCCAGAATCATCCTCGTAGGGAATCCCGACCTCTCGCAGGTCATGCCGCAGCATCTTCGCTGCGTGACGGTTGGCAGCCCAGGCCCCAGACCACAGGCGTACTGGGGCGGCCTGTGACGGACCACCGATTGACAGGACGTGAGTTGCATCGTCTTCGCCTCGATCACGCTGTGCGAGCCATTCTCGCAGCCGCACCGCGAGATCGGGATGGAGAGGCAGCACGTCTGTCCGGCGATGCTTGGAGTAGGCGGCATCGACGGTGACGGTCGGCGGGTCGGCGTCGAAATCGATGGACGCTGCGGTGAGGGACGCCAGTTCCGCTGCTCTCAGCCCCGTGTAACCGGCGGTCAGGTACAGCATCGCCCGGTCCGGTCCCGACAGCCCACACACGGGCTTGCCGCTTTGCCCTGCGGCGATCAATCGTTTGAAATCCTCAATGGAGAGGTGCCGACGCTGCCGGCGGACGTCGGTCTTAGCGTTGAGCCTCGACAGGTGAGCAAACGGCGACTCACTCATGCGCCGGTCCTTCACCAACCAGCGGGCAAACCCTTTCACAGCGGTGAGATAGTGGTTGCTCGTGGTGATCCCCATCCCTGCTTCACGACCGTCGGCCAACCACTCCATCACACGCGAAGCTGACAGATCACGGATTCGGACGAATCCGCAACCGTCAAGGATCGCTCGAACTCTGGAAACGGATGTGGCAACGTGTGTGCTGCCGTTGCCTTTCGCTTCCAAGTGTGTCTTGAAATCTGCCAGGTGCTCGATCAGAAAACGCGAGTGATGCTGCTCGAACGGATCGAACAATCCAGCCTTTCGGTGCGCAGCCTTCGTTTCCAACTCGTGCAGCATGTGCCGTGCGGCCTCCTTGTTGCGGCCGAGCGTCACGTTTTGCGGGTTGCCCTCGCCGTCGGCGTATTGTCCTCGCCAGGTCCGCGACTTGACCCGCTTCTTCCGTGCCCCGGGGTCACCCTTCTTACAGCGGCGGCCATCGGCATCGAGGTATCGAACGATCGTCGGCTTGAACAGGCGTCCCATCTCAGGTCCCTTCGTCGTCCATCGGTTGCAGCTCCAGGTTCAACGCTGCGCAAATCTTCGCAGCGGTCGCTAGCCGGAGGTCTCGCTGACCGTGCATGAACCTGCTGAGCATCTCCGGCGTGATTCCAGCACGCTTTGCAACTGCGTAGGGTGTCTCTCCTGTCTTTCGCACAGCGCCTTTCAGCTGCTCTACGATGGTCCTGCTCCGCAATGCCATGTCTTGGATCCTTCAAGCTGATGTATCGTCCAGGTGGCATAGTATGCCATTAGGATGATATGTCAATTGACACACCTGATCGTCTTTAGGAACTGGTCGAGCTTCCTTTTCTTCACTGGCGCGGTGGCCCGTTTCCTTCCCTGACCAGCATTTGCTCGTCTGTGCAGGGCGAGCATTTGACACAGTAGAATGCACCGAACCGGTGCTCCCACCAATCGGTTGAGCGACAATCAGCATCTCGGTGAATAATCGCCTCGGAAGTTGTTTGAGCGTTTACCAAATCAGAATGATCGGGAAAAACATCGTCCGGATCGTTCGGACCGTCCAAACCGGCGGTTTCACCGTAATTCACGGGCTCCGCACCGGACGATGCCGGACGGTCCGATCGATCGTCGGACGATCCAGATTCGCAGTTGGCTCCCACCTGAACGGTCGGACCGGTCTGGACGATGTTTTGCGGCACCTTTCTGATGTGAATGACCTTTCTTCGGTTGGCATCCAGTTCTTGGTCAAACTCGATGTCGATTCCGATCTTGCGTAGGCTCGGGGCGAGTTGGCGGAGCTTCCCTGACAGGGCATTTGCGGCTTTGGGCCACGCCTGTTGTCTGACCGTCCGATCCGAAGCAAACTTCTCGAGTTCCGCCAGCAGAGGCGTTGCCGAGCCGTTCCATTCGGAACGGTCATCCATCAGTTCCTGCAATGGCTCGGCGATGCTCGATGCTTCAATTGCCGTTGTGGTTGCATCTGCCTGGCTTTCGCCGTATGCAGCCATGAACGCACCTGGTTCACACCCGAACGCTGGTTCTGCCGCCGTGGCCCACTCCGCGAAATCAGCCATTCGAGGCAGTGCCGAGAGCCTGACCTCCGGCAGTCGCTGCATGGCGGTGACAACCGCGTTCAGCAGCGAACCAAGAATCTGCGGGCGAGCATCCTCAAACGCCGCCCACAGCTCGGACTCCGTGCGCCGCTTCGAATCGGGGATCACTGGGAGCGTGATCGGGATCGTGCGATCCAGGAGATCTGGACGAGTGGCAACCTCGGTGATGCCATTCAGCAGGATCGGCCGCTTGGCGTCAAACAGCTTCTCCTCGCCATCGGAATAGAGTTCACGCGTTCCAAATCCGCCCCCGGTGCTCAGTCGGCACAGGGCATCCGAAAGCCAGTCCTTGATTTCCGAGAAGTTATCAAAACTGACGCACCACGCGTTGGTTGCCGCAATCATCAGATCGCGCGGGTCCTTCGGCGCTGACCGCAGCGCAGCGAGGTTGGGATCAACAAGAGATCGCAGGATCCGGCACGCCGTACTCTTGGCCGATCCCTGCTCGCCATTGAGGGCAAGAATCGGATACGGGCCGCGAGGTCGGAGCGCCGCCACCAACCACGACAGGATCAAGACCCAGTCAGCGTCGTTCTCAATGTTGAGGAACTGCCTGAGATCATCGACGGACCCACCGCGCGTCGGCGTCGGCAGCCGCTGCAACCCGCGTGGGCGAATGAATCTGACAGGTGCGGTGGTGACGATGCTCCAGCCGCTTTCCGTAACGTGAACTACTTCCCATGCGTCGTTCGCAAGGTCGATGTAGATCGAATCACCGTGTTCGGCGATTCGGCAGGCGACCTCGATCGCAGGAGCTGCGAACTGCGCCCGTCCATCCAGAGCGTCTAGGGCCTCTTGAAGCGCTTGCGAGCTGGGCGCCCGCTGAGTTTCCCGAAAGTACCGGTGAGCCAGCCAGCGGTTGAATGTCTTGCTGCGAATCCGCCAAGTTTCCCGGTGGTCACCGACCGGAATTGTCGCGAATCCGTCGCCGTCCACGCCTGGAGTGTGGAACAACTCGATGTGTGCGGTGGTCGCCAGCTCAACCAGTTGGGTGGCCTGCGATTTCTTGCTGCCATGACTGCTGTCCTTGTCTGACTTCTTCACGCCGGCAGCGTCGGCGATCTCCCTGACGGCCTGCATCGCCTCGTCACCGACCAGAACTTCGGGAGTCCCCCCGGCTGCCAGCAGATCGTCGATACCCTTCCCGGCTTCGATTGACCAGCGTTCCAATTCCACGTCGAACCCACCGGTGACCAAGGCCTCGGCGAACTCCAGTAACGGGCCAGCCACCTTGGGATTGGTACGGGCATCTGCGTCGAACGCTAGGAGAACCGTGGTTGCTTCGAGCGTCCGTAGCACTTCCATAGCCGGCAGCCAATTCGAAACACCGGGGACCGAAATCGTTGGGATGTCACCCAATGCGGTGGTGATGTCGGCCTTCAACTCACCCTCGGTGACACGGATGGCTTGGGATTGGGGTGTTACCCCCAACGGGATGTGCACAGGCGAACCTGGGCCGGGACCGTCGTGTTTCGTGGACGAGACATAGGAGTACTTTGAGAATCTACCGTCACCGTCACTCCTCACCTTGAGAGCGACAATCCGGCCTTCGACATCGCGAACCGGAACAAGGAGGCCGACTGATCCGGCAAGAGTGAGGTAGGAACCGCTGCCACCCCTCTTCTCGTAGAAGCCGGGAACACTCCGGACTCTGTCACCGAATCGCTCGTGCAGCTCACGGGCAATTCTCGACCGGCCCCGAAGGGGAAGGGTCCGATAGGTTCGTTTGATGATCTCGTCGTCGGTCAGGCCCCGACCTCGAAGATCCTGCTTGTGCAGGTCGCTCAGCTTCAGTTCAGACAACAGGGCCGTGTAGACCTGGTTGTGAACATCCGAAGAAGTAGGCTCCGCAGTTGTGGAAACGGACTTCCAGTCACCTGAACGCGTCTGTAGGCTCATCTCAGTTTCCCATCCGCATTGGGTTACGAGCGACGGCCAGACCTTTTGACCGGGGGCTGGCCGTTGTCGTTCGTGGTCTCGAAGGTCTGCCGATCCGGGCATCCAAGTGCGATCCACCGCTCGATGTCAGTCTGCCTCCAGCGGGTCGTACCGCTGGTAGGTCGCACGGGAGCTGGCAATTTGGCCGCCGCGGCCCACCTCCAAATCGTCGCACAGGACGTGCCACACAACCGCGCCAGAGTCTTTGCGCTGACTAGGAGGGGCAATGAGTCGACTGGTTCCGGATTGGCTCTATTTGGCATCGGTGGCCCCCGTTTCTTCGCAACCGGTGGTTTTCTCGACCAACGCCGCACCGCCTGGAAGCTCAGCGCTAGCGCCCCGAGTAGGCTGTCGCAGCAGAAGTTGCTCGACCTCATCCCACTCAAACCGGATTGAGCCATTGGGTAGGACGACGTGGGGAAGCCGGCCACGGCGAGCCAGCCGTTCGGCAGTTCCAGGACGCAAGGCAAGACAGCGGTCCACGGCGCTGCCGTCAAGAAGGGGCGTGCCCAGCATTCGCGCTTCTCCATTGTCCGTGAGATACTGAGGAGAACTCGACGTCCCCCGTAAGCTCATCAACAACAGCGCGCGGCAGAGAACTTTTCCTAAGTTGGCAGAAGTTGGCGAAGACCTCAGGCCGACGGCTCGCGTTTTTTTCGTTCGTGCCCGCCAATGTCGGGTACGACGGTCCCGGTTCGCCCGTATGGATGGCTGTCTTCGACGGTGGCTTCAATATCCTTCTGCCGCCGCTCAGATTTTTGCCATTGGTCTTCGAGCACGTTCCACCAGTCGATCAGTTTCGAGCGATCGACCTTTGGTGGCGTTCCCTGCTTCCCGAAGATTATGGGGCCTGGAAAACTAGCGTGCAGATTTCGTATTCGTTTGTGCTGCGCCTCGTCGTTTATTTGCTTCAAGGCTGCCGTTATTTCCGCCCAACCGAACACATAGTCTTTGGGTTCCGACGGCGTCGCTGGCTCGGCCGGTTGTTCGGCGCCGTCGAGCATCGCACCTGGCTTTCCCTTGCGGATCGGGCTCGCCGGTTCGGCAGGTTCAGGTGCGGGCCAAATCAGCGCTCGCAGATCGGCGGAGACATCCTCCAACATGGACCAGTGCAAGTATCGCTTGTCGATCAGCGGCCTGATTTCTTTCGACGTCGCGCCGTCCCTAATCACGAGTAGCACCCTTTGCGCGTAGCTCTCTCGCACTTTGTCCAAGAGGGCGTCCCATCCATTGGCCTTCAGGTACGAGATAATCGCACGGAGCCGGCGCATCAACTCCTCTAGGATTCTCGGGAAATGGCGTTCGTCGCGTCCGACGACGTGACCGCATTCATCAACACTGCCTGGCTGCCACGGTACGCCGATTGCCTCAGCCAGTTCCTTCCCAGACACCTCCGCAGCGAGAAACAGGGCAGACAGTTCTTGTTGTTGCTGCGATTTCTCTTGTTTTGCCGCCTCTTCCTCGCAGGCCTCCGCTGTCTCGGCGTCTTTGTCCGCAATGATCCGCTTCCAATTGTCAGTCATGATTCCTCCCATGCACAGATCGGGCCGACCCGGACGCGTCCGCGTGAAAAGCCGAGAAACGTGGCCACTATCCGAGTCCGTTCGCCGGTAGCGAACCGGCTACCCTGTGCTCGATTTCATGTCACTCCGTCAGCCGCAGTTAGGTCTTGCCATTGCTGTTTCAACCTTCCATTGCCCCCTGTACCCCTGTCGCGACGGGCAGAGACCTCGATCAGCAGGAATGCGTCACTGACCGTCTTCATTTCCTCGCGAGTCATCCTCTCCGCGATGTCCGGGTCGAATCTGAAGTACCCGTCCGAGTCCGTCTTATCCTGCTGAGGGGGTTGCTCAAGTGTGACCTTGTCGAGACCGGCCAGCTTGCAGACCGCCAGGGCTGCGGGAAGGCCTCCGTCTCCTCCGTCGAGTTGCCTCTCGAGCACGTCGAGCGCTTTCGGCAACAACGCCCGCAGTCGCTCCCCCGCCGCCCCGTAAACCTCCCGCCTCCTTCGGTTCAGTTCGTCAACAAACGCGAGGTCGTGCAGCCGCCATCTGCTGATGGTCGTTCGATGGGCTCCCACCGCCTCGGCAGTTTCACGGTCGTTCTTCCCGGACAAGAGCAAGTCGATCGCGGCCTGCTGCTTCGGTGTCAACTGCTGCAAAACGTCGCAGTCTGTAGCATCCAACATACGGTCACTTCCTCGTTGAACGTGGCTGCTACCAATGATGCCCCCGTGCAGTCGCCAGTCAATAGAGTTCCCAGTCCATCCTCGCCGAGTGGCTCGAGGCTTCACGTCCTCGACGGCCTGGTTCTCGTAGACCCACTCGAAGTCCGATCGCAAGGACGCTGTCCGGCCCTGGAACATCTCTGACGTGACCTGCTGGGGGCCGTGGTTCGGACCTGGCGGGTTGAACGCCGGGGCTGGGGCCCGCCTACACCGCGTCGACCCACTCGGCCCAGTAGGTGAACCACTCATAGACATCGGAGGTGTCGTCGATGGCATCCGACCCACCGCCACCACGGATCGTGTCGCTGCCAGCTCCTCCGTTCAGCAAGTCGTCGTCACGCGTGTGCTCCGTATCAGCTTTGCCGTCATCACCCTGCAGGAGGTCGTTGCCGGCCGCACCGTACAGGATGTCGTGGCCATCGCCCCCGACCAGGATGTCATTGCCACTGCCTCCGTAGAGATAGTCATCCCCGGTCCAGCCGCTGATGGCGTCGTTTTCTGTTCCACCGTCGAGCCAGTCGTCGCCCGCCCCTCCGTTGAGCATGTCGTTGCCGCGATGCCCTTTGAGTGTGTCGTCTCCGTCGCCACCCATTATCGAGTCCGCACCCGAGCGGCCGTTGAGCATGTCGTTGCCCGAGCCACCCTTGAGCGTATCGGCACCACCCACGCCGATCAGCGTGACATCGCCGCTGAAGGCCGAGGCGTCCAACCGGTTGTTGCTGTTGCCCCCCTTCAGGTAGGCCGTCTCGATGCTCGTCAATGCGTCGCTGCCCAGGCCGCCGCTCAGGCTGGCATCGGTCAGCGTCATGTCGACGTTGGACCGTTCGTACAACCGGTCGATTCCCTCGCCGCCGTCGAGCGTGTCGTTGCCGCTCTCGCCACTCAGTACGTCGTCGCCACCGCCGCCGACCAGGCTGTCGTGGCCGATCCCCCCGTTGAGCTTGTCGGCTCCGGCTCCACCGATCAGCGTGTCGTAGTTGCCGCCCTGGCCCCGCAGCACGTCGTAGGTGTACTTACCGGTTCCCGGGTCGACGACCGAGTCCCCCCCGGTGATCAGGTCCCGCCCCGAGCCACCGAACAGCCGGTCGTACCAGCCGCCACCGGTCAGCGTGTCATGCCCACCGGCACCGTTCAGAAATGCGCGGCCGGTGAACCCCGACGTGTTGATCGTGTTGTCGCTGGAACCGCCGAAGAGCTGGACCAACTGGATGTTGATCAGCGTGTCGTTGCCCAGTCCGGTCAGGGAACTGTCGGTGGCGGTGAAGTCGACATCCGCCGTTTCCGAGATGTGGTCGTAGCCGACACCACCATCGAGCGTGTCGTTGCCGGGACCTCCGGTCAGGGTGTCAGTCCACGGATGGTTCTTCGCCACCTTCGATATCCTGCGGTTCACTCGGCAACGTCAGCCACACCCGTGCCAGCAGGAAACCGGCCAACCAGATGACACAGGCCCCCAGCGAAATCCACGCGCCCAGTCGCACACTCTCCGGCTCGTAGCGGAAGACGACCTTGAAGTTCCCTTCCTCGGATATCTCGACAGCCCGCCAGTCCCCGAAAGCCGGTTGGATTTCGACGTCCCGTGTTTTCCCCGACTGCGTCAAGCGGGCCGACCAGCCCGGGTAGTGGCGGTCCGCGAGCATCAGCACGCCCCGTCTGGTCGCGTTCCCGCTGAGCGTCACTGTCTCACCCTGGTCCCGGACCGGCAGGATCGGGTGGGCATTACGGAGCATGTTCCGGTGAGCCGGTGGTGGCTGGCGCAACAAGCGGGGATCGCTGCCTGGTTCGGCGGGATCGTCAACTTCGAAGAACCAAGCCCGGCTCACAGTCGTCTCGGCCGGGAGCTTCCAGAGTGACCATTCGCTGTTCTGGGGCAACTGCCTCAGCAGTTCCCTGCCGACTCGATGTCGTGTTAGCCAAGGATCGGAGAAGCTACGCACGCGTACCAGTGGACCATCCTCGGTCGGTTTCTTGAGATTGGCGCCATAGACCAGGCCCCCGATCCCGGCCAACCTCATGAACACCACGTCGTCTTCGGCGATGCGGTCGGGGCTGTGCGACAGCAACGTGACCTGGTCTCCAAAGCGAGACGGCTCGGGCAACGAGGGCCAGCGGCCCGCCCACCAGTGAGCCGGCGCCCGGTTCTTCTCGTCCCAGAAGAAACGAGGATCGGGCAGGCCGGCATCGGGAACGACCCGGCTTCCCGAGACAAGCGGCAGCAGGCCGACCGGCCCGGCAAAACGTGACCCGGGCATCTGGCTCAATGCCTCGAGCACCGGGCTTTCCACTCCCTCCGGCCCGAAGCGGACACGGCGAATCGTCCAGGCGCAGACCGTCAGGTCGAATAGCACGACGGCAACCAGCCCTCCCAGCAAAACCTGTCGTGAGCGAGGCAGGCGGGGCCACAACCCCACCAGCCCAATCAGCAACAGGCCGCCCACGGGTGCCCACAACCCGCCCACGAGTATTCGTTTCAACTCGTGCGAGGGCGTCACCAGGCCCGACTCCATCTCCTGCGTGGTGTACCCATAGTCAAGCAACTGAGCCCCCAACACGGCATCCGGTGACTTGTAGAACCGTTCACTCTGGCGGGCGTCAATCAGCAACGCCACGACGGCCACACTCAGCACGACCAGCGATACGCCGGCAAAGCGGATACACCAGCGGCCCAGTAGCCGGGGTTCCACCCTCTCGAGACCCCAGCCCGCAAGCAGGCCCCAGAACAGTCCGGCCACCACGCTCCATCTCGCCGGCGCCGCGAACCAGCCGACGACCGGCAGGGATAACAACTGACGATAACCGGGCAGATAACCGCCCAGTGAGAGCGCCGTCGAGACCAGCAGCACGACCCCCCACAAACGAACCAGCCGGTCCCGGCGACCGGTCCAAAACAGCGTCGTCAGGCCCAGGCCGAGCGGAAGCAGGCCCACGTAACCTAGGCTCTCGACCCGCGAACTCCGCCAGGGAATCCAGCAGATCGGCTCCCACAGCGGATGCCCCTGCAGGAGCCCGGGTGCAAGTTGCTGAACAAGCAGGTGCCAGGGAGGACTCGAGAAGCTCTCGAGAAACTCGACGCCCCGACCACGGCTGTCTCCCTGGAAAATCAGCTCGGCAGTGGGCAGCAGTTGCACGGCGGCCAGCGACAACCCGCCCAGGACAGCCACCGGGACCAGCAGGCCACGCCAGGCCAAGGTCTGCCGTGAGATCGGTGACAGCGGGATCGCGGCGATCGACAGCAGCAGGATCGTCAGGATCGTGTAGCCGGCGATCTGGAAATGGCCCGCCAGTAGTTGGATTCCCAGCACCAGCGACAGGCCGATCAGCCAGCACCAGGCACCGTCACGCAGCCAGCGCCAGGTGGCCAGCACCGCCAGGGGTAACCAGCAACCGGTCGTGTACGACCACGCCTGGTCCACGTGAATCACGAAGAAACCCTGCCCGGCAAAGACCGAGGCTGCCAGGATCGACGCGGTACGTCCCAGCCCGAAGACGCGGGCACACCAGTACGCAAACCACCCGGCCAGGACCACGTGCAGCACCAGCGACCACCGGTAGGCTCTCTCGACGCTCAGCAGACGATAGAGCACCTGGTGGACCGGATAACACACACCGATCCGACCATCGGCCAACGCCGGTGATCCGAACCCCACCCGCTCGTTCCACAGGGGGACCCGGTTCTCGGCCAGTGCACCCGAATAGAAATGGTACAGCGGCAGATCGGTCGACGTGATCTCCGGTGCCGAGGGTTGCCGACCGGTTAGCAGGATCGGCCAGAACCAGGCCCCCACGACGATGGCCAGCAGGCACAGCGGCCCGACACGGTGGGTGACTCGCATCAGCGTTGAGCATTCCTGTCAACAGACCGGTGTTCACTGCTGATGATCCACTTCACCGCATCGGAAGAAAAGTGAAACTGCTCGGCCTCGGTGGAGTGCATCACGTGGTACCACAATTTCGCGTGAACCTGCAGGGGGAAACGAGCCGGGTCGGCGGCGGGACGTAACGTGTACCGGAACTGCCGGGTCTCACCAGGTCGCAACCGCGAGTCGGTCAGGAGCTGCTCGGGTGCCTCCAGGTCGTGATCGAAGGCGCCCCGGCGACGACTGAAGATCTCGATCCGTGGCCAGTTGCTCCCAACAGCCCTGGAGACGACCGAGGCGTCCCCCTCCCCCAGCACCGCCTCGACCTGCCGGGACGGTTCGATCGACGCCTGCTGCAACATCCCTCCGTTGGCATCCGTCAGCCAGGTATGCAACGTCACGCTCCGAAAAAACTCACCACCCGGGACCTTGTGACCAACACGGCGGGCGCTAACGCTGACCACGACCTCCACCTGGCCCCGATCCCAACTCGCAGCCAGCTCGAGCTTCAAGGCGCGGTTGAGCATCTTGTTGTCATAACCACCGGGCATCACGTGGCTGCCGCCGGGCATATGACAATCGTGACAACGGGTTTCGAAACCGTCGGCATGACGAAAGTCGAGAAACTCGTCGAGGCTGGCCTGCTGGAAGGGGCCGTGGAAATAGTCCGGCAGAAGCACGTCCTTGAAGTTGAACTGGTGACAGCCGGCACAGAACTCGGCAGTCCCCAGCTCGGGGGATCGCCGCACCGGATGCGCGGCAATCGCCTTGTCGGTCACGTTCTCGACGAGCACCTGGCCGTCACGAACATGACAGCTCAGGCAGCCGACACCTTGTTCGAGCCAATGCGGGGGACGTTCGAAGAGCTGTTCCAGCTGGCGGGGCTCATGCAACGGCAGCAACGTCGTTGCCGGGCTGGTGGGCGCATGACAGTTGAAGCACCACTGCTGGCGTCCGCCCCCGGCATCAAGGCACTGCGCCTGGAAATTCTCATTGGTCCCCGCGACGAAGTGCCGACTCGCCTGCCACTCGGTGTAGGCCTGCTTGTGACACGTGCCACACCACTGGTTGGTCCAATGCCGGGGAGCCCCGGTTTCGAGCCGGTTGAGTCCCTGGTCAAAGGTGGCCGGGGTCTCTGCAACCGACGCCTGCAACACGCGGTTGACCGCCAGCAATGCCCAGCTGCCAGCCAGTCCGCTGGACACAACCACCACGACCAGCAGGATCCGCTGAAGTTTCCGTCTGTTGGAGACCATGTGTCGGCCCCTTGCTGTGTTCCAACCTGTTCCCTGCGGCTGACGATCCCGCACCAAGCTCGCGGGGACTCATCGTCATTCAGGTTTTCGGCACTGTCAAGAGTCGGATAAACCGAAGGCCGACTGCGACCACACGCAACGCGGACCGGCTCGGTGACACACGGCTGTGGAAATCGGCGTGTTGATAGCCCTCGGACGGGGGCTGCAAGAGCACGTTTCCGGGGTGCTATCCACGCAGTTTTAGTCAGATTGTCGCGACATAACCTGTGTGGTGCCATGGACTTATGTTGCTATGGCAGGGCTGGGTCAACGCCAGAAACAGCCACTAGATACTACTTAACAATAGACCAAGACAGGAACAGGCCAAACCGGCGCTATTCATGCCGGTTGGTTCAATTTTCTCGTTTCGGCTGTCTCGAAGGCGAAGGTCAGGGTGTCGAGGCTTCCACCTTGGCCCTGCAGACGATCGTTGCCGGGGCCACCGATCAACGCGTCTTTTCCGGCGCCGCCGTTGATCGTATCGTTGGCTGTGCCGCCGGTCAGCGTGTCGTTACCGCCGAATCCATTTAACTTGACCGCGATGTCCGTACCCGATGCGTCAACCAGGTCGTTCCCGCTTCCAAGATTCAGAGTGACTGATCCACTGAAGCCAGAAGAAAGTGGCCCGATGGACACGGAGTCGTCAGCGTCCGAACCTCGTAAGAGGATTTCCGGGAAAGCTTCGGCTGGTAGTCGAGTCGAATTCGTACCATCCGTGAAGAGCAGATCAGTTCCATCGAGTGAAATGGTCCAGGCGTCGCTCACTTCCGGAAGCTTCAGTCCCAGGCGGAGTTCGGCATCGACAAATAACTCTGCTACCCCCTGAGTGAAACGCCTGAACGTGGTTCCTCCCAATTCGACTGGGCTGCTGTAGATCCAATTCGGATCAACATAAAGCACGTCATCACTGTCACCAGTTACCGTGAGCGAATTCGAGGCGTCACTACAACTGAGGAATCCCACGACATCCAGCATCAGCGAGTTGGCGCCGCTGCCGGCCAGGTCAATCGTTTCAATCCTCCTTAGGGTACAGGGGGGCATGTCGGTCATGTCGAGAGCCAGTCCGCTGCCTGTCAACTCGAGCGTGTCGTCACCGCTTCCGCCGTCAACTATGACAAACGTCGTATCGCTGATCTGCAGAACGTCGTTTCCTCCCCCCGCCAAAAGGGCGTCGGCTCCACCGTTGCCTACCAACGTGTCATTGCCTGGACCGGCCACTATTACATTGGCCGTGCTGTCACCGATCAGCATGTCATCCGTCAACGTACCCGCGTGCGTCGTTCCGGCAATAACTGAAAATCCACCAAAGACCACGTACGTCTCGCCGGCTGTCCAGTCATCCTCCGGCCAGCCTGGGGCCCCCACCAGGATGTCATCGAAACCGTCACCGTTGACGTCGCCGGCGGTGCTCACCGAAATGCCGGAGCGATCATACCCATCGATGCCGTCCAGGCGGAAACCGTTGCTGCCGTCGAGCGTGGAGAGATCCAGGCTGGCCGCAAACCCGCTCCCGCTGCCAAAGACCACGTAGGTCTCACCGGCCGTGCCGTGAACACCCCGGTCGGCCAAATAGGCCCCCACCAGGATGTCGGCGTAGCCGTCGCCATTGACGTCGCCGGCGGTGCTCACCGAATAGCCGGAGAGATCATCCGCATCGATACCATCCAGCCGGAAACCGTTGCTGCCGTCGAGCGAGTCGAGGTCCAAGCTGGCGGCAAACCCGCTGCCACTGCCAAAGACCACGTATGTCTCACCGGCGAAGCTGTCACCACCCGGGTAGGCACCATAGGCCCCCACCAGGATGTCGGCGTATCCGTCGCCGTTGACGTCGCCGGCGGTGCTCACCGAAACGCCGGACCGATCACTCGCATCGATGCCGTCCAGGCGGAAACCGTTACTGCCGTCCAGCGTCGAGAGGTTCAGGCTGGCCGCAAACCCGCTCCCGCTGCCAAAGACCACGTAGGTCTCACCGGCACTGCTGTCACCACCCGGGTCGGCACGATAGGCCCCCACCAGGATGTCGGCGTAGCCGTCGCCGTTGACGTCGCCGGCGGTGCTCACCGAATAGCCGGATCCATCATGCGGATCGATGCCGTCCAGGCGGAAACCGTTGCTGCCGTCCAGCATCGACAGATCGAAGGGATGTGGCGCCGCAAGCAGCGTCCGATCTTCAAGCTGCTCCACGGCCGGACGAACATCTCCAAACCGTTTTCGGCGAACAAAGCGGCCAGAAGCACCTTGCCGTGAAACGAGCCCCCTAAGCCAGTGGGTCAGCCGCATCGCTTCATCTCCGGGAGAACATCAACATCGCGCAGACCGCATTGTGCCCATGCCGCACGGCGATCATCAAGTGGCGAAGAATCCCCCCGAAAACCCGTCGCGGTGAACAGGGGATAAGTCAGGGAGTCCCTCCCAAACGGGGTGGGGGGGTCGTTTCGGTTCCTGGGCGACTGGGGGGCCCCACGAGTGCATGAGGCCTCCTGCTGGCTCACTCGGCTGCCCTGAGCATCACCAGGATCGCTGGTGGCAGATGTCATTCCCACCCTAGGTACAAATTGCACTAGGGTCCGTTGTGGACCCGGCAGTCAACGCCCCTGAGCGGCCTCGACGATGGCCACAAGAAGAAAGCCGGGGAGGAGG
>Ga0310123_10000528_pt1 | contig 33884 bp, 23 predicted proteins | sample CB6_AW_1057_MG_FD_203505 | JGI IMG/M metagenome (GOLD analysis project Ga0310123, IMG submission 203505) | Marine microbial communities from Western Arctic Ocean, Canada - CB6_AW_1057 | ecosystem: Environmental > Aquatic > Marine > Oceanic | place: Canada: Western Arctic Ocean | collected... | reverse complement strand
ACCTGCCAGCCGACGTAACCGGTTCCGTCGTAGGCCAGCCTCAGACGGATGTTCCGCATGGCGGTTGGCCCCCCGGGGCTCAGTCGAGGCTCAGGGCCTGCTGCCAGTGAGCCAGTGAGACGGCGACCGCAGCGGGACCTCCGGAACCTTCACTCCGCAGGACCGCCACCGCGTTGGCGGTTCCCAGGACCTCGAAAATCGACTCGTCGATCGACTCGTTGATTTCCCGGAAGGTTTCGAGTGAGAGTTCGGCCAGCTTCAGGTCCTTCGCTTCGCAGTGTGCCACCAGCCGCCCGACCGTCTCGTGAGCGGTTCTCATCGGGACCTGCAACCCGACGAGGTATTCCATCAGGGCGGTGGCGTCGAGGAACCCATCCTCGAGGCGTGCGGTGATCGAGTCGGAATTCAGTCGCGCGGTCTCGACGATCGCCGGAGCCAGCTCGAGGCAGGCGACGGAGGTATCGATCGCGTCGAAGAGCGCGATCTTGTCTTCCTGCAGGTCTCGGTTGTAGGCCAGGGGCAGTCCCTTGAGCAGGATCAGCAACTGGTTGGCCGCGGCGATCACCCGTGCCGACTTGCCCCGGATCAGTTCCAGCACATCCGGGTTCCGCTTCTGCGGCATGATCGAGCTGCCGGTCGTGTAGGCGTCGGGCAGTCGGAGCATGTCGAATTCGCTCGAGCACCACAGGATCCACTCCTCGGCCCAACCGCTCAGGTGCACCGCCACCAGGGCCAGTGTCGAGGTGAATTCGACCAGGAAGTCGCGGTCGCTGGAGACGTCCAGGCTGTTGCCCGCCACACTGTCAAAGCCCAGCTCACCGGCGGTCAGTTGCCTGTCGATCTCCAGACTGGTGCCCGCCCCGGCGGCGGCACCCAGGGGCGAGACGTTCAGCCGCGTGCGGCAGTCGGCCAGTCGGCCGCGGTCGCGGGCAAACTTCTCGCAGTAGGCCAACCAGTACTGGATGGCCTGGACCGGCTGGGCTCTTTGCAGGTGCGTGTAGGCCGGCAGGATCACCCCGGCATCGAGTTCGCTGCGGGACACGAAGGCCCGCTGCAAGTCGAGCAGCAAGCCGTCGATCGTGTCGATGCTGTCGCGGACGTAGAGTTTCAGGTCGGTCGCGACCTGGTCGTTGCGGCTGCGGGCGGTGTGCAGCTTGCGACCGACGTCTCCCAGCCGCTGGATCAGTGCCGACTCGATGTGCATGTGCACGTCTTCCAACTCGGCGCTGAAAGGGAAGTTCCCGGAAGAGATCTCTGCGAGGATCGTGTCGAGTTCGGCAACGATCGCGTCGCGTTCCTGGTCGTCCAGCAGTCCGACCTCGGCCAGCATCCGCGCATGCGCCTGCGAACCGCGGACGTCGACCGCGGCCAGGCGATGGTCAAAGCTGATCGATTCGGTGAACGCCTCGACGCGAGGATCGGTCTCGCCGCTGAAACGTCCGCCCCAGGGTTTGTCAGCCACCGGCTGATTGCTCCTTGCTCCATTCGGTTCTCGAGCACTCCACGTATTGCTCGAGCCAACCTTCCACTCTAGACGCCGTTCGAGGGGAGGGTCAACCAGCGGTGTTTGGCGGGCGAGGGATCTGTAAGATCGGAGGTCACCGGGGTGAGGTTGACGTGTTTCGGAGAGCGGGGAAAAGGAGGGAAGAGGAGATGGCGGGGGAGCGACCGGCAGTCGTGCTGCTCAGCGGTGGTCTCGATTCGGCGACCGTGCTGGCGATGGTCCGCGACGAAGGTTTCTGGCCGTTTGCCCTGTCGTTCGACTATGGCCAGCGGCACCGCTTCGAACTCGAGGCGGCTCGGGCGGTGGCCGTTGCGGGTGGTGTCCGGCGGCATGTCGTGGTGCCGCTGGACCTGCGGGCCTTCGGAGGATCGGCACTGACCGATGACATCGACGTGCCGAAGGACCGCAGCGAGGAGGAGATGAAATCGGGGATTCCGGTGACGTATGTGCCGGCCCGCAACACGATCTTCCTGGCCATGGCCCTGGGCTGGGCCGAAACACTGGGGGCGACCGACCTGTTCGTCGGGGTGAACGCCGTCGACTACAGCGGGTACCCCGATTGTCGTCCCGAGTTCATCGCGGCATTCAGCGATTTGGCCAACCTGGCGACGCAGGTCGGAGTCGAGGGGCGGGGGCGGTTCGAGGTGCACGCGCCGCTGATCGCGATGACCAAGGCCGAGATCATCTCGACGGGGCTGGCCCTGGGCGTTGACTACGGGCTGACCCACAGTTGTTACGATCCTGATGAACGGGGTCGCTCGTGCGGGCGGTGCGATTCGTGCCGGTTGCGGCTGAAGGGGTTCACCGAGGCGGGGGTCGAGGACCCGGCGACGTACCAGTAGAAGTGGATGGAGGCGACCGGGATGTGGATTTCCGAGGTCTTCGGGTCGATCCAGGGTGAGGGGTTGTTCGCCGGGACTCCTTCGGCGTTCATCCGGACCTGCGGCTGCAACTTGAGATGCTGGTTCTGCGACACGCCCGAAACCAGTTGGCGACCTCGCGGGACGCACCGCGAATGGGAGTCGTTGGTCGAGGAGGTCGAGGGTCTCGAGTGTCCTCACGTGGTGGTGACCGGCGGCGAGCCGATGCTGCAACCCGGCGTGGTGCCCCTGACCCGGGCGTTGAGCGAGCGGGGGTACGTGGTGACGATCGAGACGGCCGGGACGGTCGATGCCGAGGTGACCGCCGACCTGATGTCGATCAGTCCCAAGCTGGGCAATTCGACTCCGGTCGACGACCCGGTGTGGGCATCTCGCCACGAGGAGACTCGGGATGCACCCGGCGTGATCCGGCGGTGGCTGGAGGCTTTCGACTACCAGTTGAAGTTCGTCGTCGATCGGCCTGACGATGTGCTGGAGATCGATCGGTACATCGAGCGGTTCGCCGGGGTGGAGGCCGGGCGAATCTGGCTGATGCCGCAGGCGGTGACCGGCGCGCAGATTGCCGAGCGGGCGAACTGGATCCGCGAGGCGGCCGAGTCGCGGGGGTGGCGGGTGTCGCCACGGTTGCACATCGAGCTGTGGGGCAACCGGCCGGGAACGTAACGGGCAAGAAAAAGGGGTCGGGCCCACTCGTGGCAGGTCCGACTCCGAGTGTTGACTGCTCCCGGCCTATGCGAACTCGGGCCGACGTTGCCGGAGTTGTCCCTGGAGGCGGGCGACGATGCTGGAGTGCATCTGGCTGACACGAGATTCGGAGAGTCCCAGCGTGGCCCCGATTTCCTTCATCGTCTGCTCTTCGTAGTAATAGAGGATCATGATCAGTCGCTCGTTGCGGTTGAGTCCCCGCGTGACGAGCTTCATCAGGTCCTCCTGCTGGATGTCCTTGGTCGGGTCCTCGCCTTTGCCGTCCTCGAGAATGTCGACCTCGCGGACGTCCTTGTAGCTGTCGGTTTCGTACCACTTCTTGTTGAGACTGACGGTGAGGACCGGGCTCGCTTCGTTCTTCAGCTTGGTGAAGTCAGTCGGGTCGAGCTGCATTTCCTTGGCGATTTCCTTGTCGGTCGGTGGTCGTCCGGTCTTGGCCCGCGCACGTTTGCGAGCCGCTTCCAGCTTGCTGGCCTTGCTGCGGACCAGCCGTGGAACCCAGTCCATCATGCGGAGCTCATCGAGCATTGCGCCGCGGATCCGCGGTACGCAATAGGTCTCGAACTTGACGCCGCGGCTGAGGTCGAACGCCTCGATGGCGTCCATCAGCCCGAACACGCCGGCCGAGATGAGGTCATTGAGATCAACACCCTCGGGCAGCTTGGCCCAGACCCGCTCGGCGTTGTACTTGACCAACTGGTGGTACTGTTTGATGAGCCGATTGCGGAGTTGCTGGTCGCTCTGGTCTTGCTTGAAGTCGATCCAGAGTTGCTGGATCTCGGGATCAATGGGCTTGACCGCCATGAATTCCTCCGTGAATTGAAGTCGGCAGGTAGTCCGACCGTTCGCCCAAGTGGTCAATCCGTTGAGTAGGCACGCCGGAAGCGACGACACCCATCACCGACTGTTATCGACTAACCATGAGTTGGGACATGAGGCTGATTGCTGGTTCAGTGGGTTTTCGGGGGGGGGCAGTCATCGGGTGGTGGCTTGACGTCGGTAGACTGTGGGAACAGGCGCTGGAAGAAGGCGGGGGAGTCGTTGGTGACGGGTGAGTGGTAGACGAGGCGTGCGGCGAGTTGGCTGATGGCGCGTCCGGCCGGGCTGTCGGGGGCCTGGACCAACAGGGGCGTGCGGTCATGGATGGCCCGGGTCATCTCGGGGTCATCCGGAATCCAACCGGCCAGGGACGGTTCGGATTCGAGGAAAATCCGAGTGGTGTGAGCCAGTCGCTGGTGGATGTCCCGTGCCGCTCGCGCCGACTCGACGCGGTTGACCAGTGTCAGCAACTTGGTGCCGGTCCCCTGTGGCATCGACTTGATGGTGGCGTAGGCATCGGCGATGGCGGTGGGCTCGGGGGTGGTGACGACCAGCACGTTGTCCGCGGCGGCCAGGCAACGTGCGATGAAGGGGTGTCCGGCGTGACCGGTGTCGAGCACCAGCACGTCGTGAGAGGCTTCGAATCCGGCCAGTTGTTCGAAGACGTCGGGGCCGGGTCGGTCCCCGGAGTTTCCTGTGTCGGCCAGACGTCCGGTTCCCGGGACGAGGTGAATTCCGGCCGGTCCGTCAAGCGTGATGTCCGCCAGACGGCGAGTGCCGGACAGGACGTGACCGAGGTTCCAGTAGCCGTTGAGTCCGCACATCAGGTCGAGATGTCCCAGCCCGAGGCTGGCATCGAGCAGCCCGGTGCGGACATCGAGCCGGGCGAGGGCGATCGCCAGGTTCAAGGCCAGGCTGCTTTTGCCGACGCCCCCCTTGCCGCTGGCGACGGCGATCACCGTGGCGGTGGCCTCGTCGGCTGCCGGGTGCCTGTGTTGCTGCTGCTGGACCAATCCACGCAGTCGGCAGGCCTGGTCGACGCGAGCGGTTTCAGCCAGCCGGTCAGTGGCAATTGTCATGCCGAGGTCTCCGTCGGGCTGCTGACCGAGGACAGCAGCCGGTCTCGTCCCAGCACCAGCCGGGCCATCCGCTGGGCGTCGGCCGGCTCGATGTCGTCGGGAACATCCTGCCCGGTGGTCAGGTAACTGACCGGCAGGCTGACGCGGCGAGCCAGGTTCAACATCACGCCCAGCTCGTGGGTTTCGTCGAGCTTGGTCAGGACCAGTGCCGAGGTGCCGACGGGCGAGAAGTGATTGACGGTCGATACGAGATGATCGAGGTTTGCGGTGACGCTGAGCACCAGGTGGACCTCGTCGACCTCGGCGTCGGCCAACAGGCTCTTGAGTTCCCCGATCTGGAGTTCGTCGCGAGGGCTGCGGCCGGCGGTGTCGATCAGCACCAGGTCCATGTCGCTGAGTTCATCGAGTGCCCGCCGCATTTCCATCGGCGTGGTGACCACCTTCATCGGCAGGTCGATGATCTCGGCATAGGTCCGGAGCTGCTCGACCGCGGCGATTCGGTAGGTGTCGACAGTGACCAGCCCCATGCGAACGCCGTCACGCAGCTTCAGGTTGGCGGCCAGCTTGGCGATGGTCGTCGTCTTGCCGACGCCGGTCGGTCCGACCAAAGCGACGACCCGTCGCTGGCCCGGTGTCGAAGTGATCGAGGTGGCGGCGTGGAACTCGCTCTCGACCATTTTCACCAGCCGGGCACGGCAGAGTGACGGATCCGAGAGTTCCTCTGACATCGCCTCGCGTTTCAACGAGACGACCAGTTCCCGCGCGAGGGATTCGTCGAGTTCCGAGTCGACCAGTTCGGTGTAGAGATCCAACAGCTCCGCCGAGATCGTCGGTTTCCGGGGCGAGTCGTCGCTGTCGAGTTGTGCGAACTGTTGTTCGAGGGCCGAGAGGCGATCGGTCAGTCCGGTCGTCAATTCCACGGGCATCCGGGTGAACGAAGCCGCCGGACCGGCCGGTGGCATCGAATCCGTCGACGGGCCATCCGGCGAGGTGGCCGGCGATGCGACGGCTGTCGGAACGTCGTCCGGAATGCCGAATGGCATGGGCGGAGCGGGTGTCGGGAGAGTGGGGGCTGCGGTGGAGGAGTGGCTGGCCACGGTCCAGCCGATGCCGGCAGTGACCTCCACCTCCTCCTGGATCTTCTGCCACGGCAGCCAACGGTGTTGTTCGATCTGGCGGGTGTGCAGGATGACGGCGTCGCGGCCGAGGTCGTCTTCGACCATCCGCAGTGCCTGGTGAATCGATGCAGCTCGATAAGTCCTGATGTCGGAATCGGTCATGTTGTGTCTCCCGGTCCGTGCCGGATCGTGCTTTCAGTCGGATGTCGGATGCAGGTGCGAGGGTCTGGGAGTGCCGGTCGTGGTTCAGGCAGCTTGGAGTTGGTGGTCGTTGGCGTCGGGTTCTGCGAGAGAGAGGGTGAGTGGTCCGAGCGATTCGACCTCGGTGTCCCGTGAGATCTCCTCGACACTCATCACGATCAGCCGGGGCTGTTGGTGGCGGGCCAGGTGGTTGACCGACGCACGGGCCAGGGGACTCGAACAGAGCACGATGACCGGTGGTGCGTCGGCCGACAGCCGCTGGCATCTCTCGGCCAGCCCGTCGACCAGGCGTTCAGTCAGCCAGGGCGGCAAACGGATCTGCAAACCGCCATCGGCAAATCGGCAGTGGGCCTCGATGGTCTCCTCGAGTACCGGGTCGAGCGTGACCACCTGGAGCCGGCGTTCGTCGTCTCGGTGTTGTTGGCAGATGGCCCGGGCCAGCCGGTGCCGGACCATCTCGGTCAGCTGGTCGGGATCGGTGATCGAGTTGTCCAAATCGCCCAGTGTCTCGAGGATGGTTTCGAGGTCACGGATCGGGACCTGGTCGGCCAGCAGGTTGCCCAGCACGCGGTGCAGCCGTGACGTGGGGACGACCTCCGGCACCAGTTCCTCCACCAACCGTGACGCCCGCTCGGACAGGCGGTCGACCAGGTGGTGGACTTGCTGGCGGGTCAGCAACTCGGCGGCGTGATCCCGGACCATCCGGCCGAAGTGTTCGAGCAGCCGGTGGACGGCCTCCGGATGAGTCGGCTGCAGGTGGCCGTCTGCGATCCGGGTGCCTCTGAGCGTGAACAGGTAACCGTCGGATGGCAGTGACAGGTTGTCCCGGATGACGACATCCGGCAAAAGGAACCCGAGTTCCCCGGCAACCTGTTCGCGGACGATGCCGATCCGCTCGATCAATTGGTGTCCCTGGGCCAGGCCCAGCAGGCCACTGCCGAGTTCCAGCGCCAGTGGTTCGACGAACGGGCTGGGGACGGTTGTGGCTCGATCCAGTGTCCGGGTCGCCGTCGGGGTCGGGGCGGGGGACTGGTGGTTGTTGGACGAGATGTCCTCGGCGGGATCGGTCGTTGCCGGTCGGCGGTGCACCGCGATGCCGGCCAGCAGGCAGGCCCCGGCCAATGTGATCATCGGCAGGACGGGCAGGCCGGTCACCGCCAGCACGACCAGGAATCCCGCCGCCAGGAACAGGACCTCGGCGCGTCCGAACAGCTGCTGCACGATCGCGGCGGGCAGGTGCCGGTCGGTTGACGAACGGGTCACGATCAATCCGGCAGCCAGCGACAGCAGCAGTGCAGGAACCTGGGTCACCAGCCCGTCACCGATTGTCAGACGGGTGAAGACATCGACCGACTGCGACAGCGACATGCCGCCCTGGACCATGCCGACGTAGAGTCCGCCGGCGATGTTTGTCAGGGTGATCACGATCCCGGCCACCGCGTCACCGCGGACGAACTTGCCGGCCCCGTCCATCGCCCCGTAGAAGTCGGCCTGACTCGCGAGCTCGGCTCGGCGGACCTGGGCCTCTTCGCGAGTGATCAACCCGGCGGTGACATCCGAATCGATGGCCATCTGTCGGCCCGGCATCGCCTCCAGCGCGAACCGGGCGGCGACTTCGCTGACCCTCGTCGAGCCGCGGGTGATGACCAGGAACTGAACGACGACCAGGATCGTGAACAGGATCGCTCCCACGGCCACCTGGCCGCCGGTCACGAAATCTCCGAACGCTTCGATGACGCCCCCGGCCGCCGATGTTCCGTCGAGCGGTGCCCGGGTCAGGATCAGGCGGGTGGAGGCGAAATTGAGCACCAGGCGAAGCAGCGTCGCACCAAGCAACAGCGTGGGGAAGACACTGAAATCGAGCGGGCGAGCAACGTAGATGGTCGTCATCAGCACCAGTACCGACAGCGTGATGCTGGCCGAGAGCAACAGGTCCAGCATCGCCGGCGGGACCGGAATGACGATCACCAGCAGCAACGAGACCACCCCGGCCGGGACCAGCAGGCCCCGCCAGCGCAGCGCAGCGTCGCGCAATCCGAGAGTCGCCTCCGGCGGCATCCATGCCTCCGAGACAGGTGGGATGGGGAGTGGAAGGGTAAGGGAGAGCAGAAGAAATGAGTGTGAGAGAACGAGGGTGATAGTGAATTGTTGCGGGGAGTGTCCAGACGGGTTTGGGTCGGTCTTGAACCCTTGACCGCGCACCTCACCTCAGGTGAGACTGTGCGCGTCGCATTCGGTTCGTCACCAGAGTTTGTCGTTTCGAGGTATGCCCGATGGCAATTTCCCGTTTTGTTCACCGGTTCTTCGCCGTGACTCTCGTCTCGGCCCTGCTCACCCCCGCCGCCATGGCACAGGCTCCGGCATCGTTGGAAGGCCACACCGACCCGGTCTACGACGCGGTGTTCACGCCCGACGGCAAGTGGGTGATCACGGCCAGCTTCGACAAGACGTTGCGGTTGTGGGACAGCCGAAGTCACCGGAGCGTGAGGACGATGTCCGGGCACACCGGCCTGGTGCTTTCGATTGCCGTCCACCCCGACGGCAGCCGGATCGCCTCGGGTGCCATGGACAACACGATCAAGATCTGGGACGTGCCGGTCAATTCCGCGGTCGCCAGCCACGGTGGTCACCAGGGAGCGGTTCGCTCGGTGGCGATCACCCAGGACGGGAAGTGGATCATCAGTGGCGGCAGCGACAAGACGGTCCAGGTCCGGGCTGTCGCCGATGGCAAGGCCGCTCGCACGCTCGACGGGCACCTCTCGCCGGTCGTGGGTCTCGCCGCCCGCGCCGACAACCTGCAGGTGGCGACCGCAACCGAACTCGGGGTGCTGAGGCTGTTCAGCCTGGTTGACGGGAAGCCGGTCGGCGGAGCCGTCGGGGCCCATGCGGGGTCGATCACCGGGCTGGTGTTCGCTCCCAACAGCAGCTTCATCGTCACCAGCGGGACCGACGGCCTGGTCCGCAAGTGGCCCAAGACCTTGCCGGCGACGTTCACGGCAACCGGTCACACCCAGGCGATCACCGCCGTCGACGTGTCGGCCAACGGCACGACGATCGCCACAGCCTCCAGCGACAAGACCGCGAGGCTGTGGCAGCGGGCCGACGGAAAACCGATCCGGCAGCTCGAGGCTCACCCGGCCGGGATCACCGCGATCGCCTTCAGTCCCAACAGCAGCCAGGTGGTCACCGGTGGGATCGACCAGATTCCCCGGCTGTTCCAGGCCTCCAACGGCAAGCTGCTGAAGGCCTTTCCGGCCCAGGCGGGGCCGATCACTGGCGTGGCGGTTTCGGCCAACGGTCAACTGCTGGTTGCCGGTGACCGGACGGGTGCCGTGGTCGTCTACAAGATTTCCGATGCCAGCGTCCAGGCGAGACTGGCCGGACACACCGGACCGGTCACCGGGGTGGCCTTCACGCCCAACAGCAGCCAGGTGGTGACCGCCGGGCGGGACAAGACGGTGAGGGTCTTTGCGTCGGCCGACGGCAAGCCGGTGCGGACGATCAACGTCGAGGCCGAGGCGGTGTCGCTGGGGCTGACGGCCAACGGGGCCCAGGCGGCAGTCGGTGGAGCCGACAAGGCGGTGCGAGTCTATACGCTCGCTGACGGAAAGCTGGTCAAGACGCTCTCGGGTCACGGGGCGGCGGTGACGGCGGTCGAATTCAGTCGTGACAACGCCAGGTTGATCAGCGGGTCGGCCGACGGGCGGCTGAGGGCCTGGGACCTGAAGACCGACCGGGTGCTGCAGCATTTCCAGACGAGCGGGTCGGTTTCCGGGGCGGGGTTCAGCAACGACAACCGCACGATCGCGTTTGCCGGAACCGGCAAGTCGGTGCACATCGAGTCGATTTCGGTCCAGGCGGTGATCGCCGCCGACGAGAAGGAAGTCACCTCGCTGGGAATCTCGGGCAACAGCACCGTGCTGGTCACGGCGGGCCCGGGTGGCGTGAAGAGCTGGAACGCGGGAAACGGTCAGCCGACCCGGACATTTGTCGGGTTGCCCGGCGGTGCCCAGGTCGTGGCCGTCAATCCCGCCAGTAACCAGGTGGCCGCCGCCGACGTGAAGACGCTGTGCGTGTGGAATTCCGCCAACGGAGAACTGCAGCTGAAGATCCCGACCCCGTCTCCGTTCGTCCGCTTGGTCTACACCGGCGACAGCAAGAAGCTGGTGACGGTGGCCCGCGACCGATCGATCCGCAGCTACGATCCGACGCCCCCGAAGCCGAAGCCGCCGGTGGCTCCGTCTCGAGATGCCGCGCAGTTGCTCAGCGGGCACACCGGTGACATCCACGCGCTGGCCCTGGGCGTCGACAACACGACGGCGGTGACCGCCGCAGCCGATGGCACGGTCAAGACCTGGAAAGTGGCGGCCACCGGGTTCTCCCAGAACTACACCGGGCACGGCGGCTACGTGGCCGGGCTGGCCTTCAGTCCCGACGGGACACGGTTGGTCAGTTCGTCATCGGACAAGACCGTGAGGCTGTGGGACACCAAGACCAACAAGGTCATCCGCACGCTGTCGACCCAGCCGTCGCAGGTCTACGCCGTGGCCTTCAGCCCGGACGGGAAGTTCGTGCTCAGCGGCGGAGCCGACAAGACGGTCCGGCTGATCAACATCGAGACGGGTACGGAGGTCCGCAAGTACACCGGGCCGACCCAGCCGGTCTACACGGTGGCCTTCAGCCCGGACGGCAAGTCGATCGCCGCGGCGGGTGTGGGCCTGGGCGGGAAGCGACCGATCTACCTGTGGGCCATCGGCAATCCGAAGCCGACCAAGCAGATCGACGGTCACACGGGCGACATCTACCGCGTACGGTTCCACCCGACCAAGGCGAACCGCCTGCTGGCGGCCGACTACACCGGCGTGATCCACATCTGGGACACCGAGACTGCCAAGAGCCTGTTCACGACTCGACTGGCCAATCCCCCGATCTACTCGGCCGCGTACTCCAGCGACGGCAAGCAGATTGTCACCGGTGCCCGTGACGCCAAGGCGTACGTGATCTCGGTGCCGGTGGCCGCACAGTAGCCGGTTGGGTCAGGCCAGGAGTTTCTCGACGACATTGCCTCCGACATCCGTCAGTCGGAAGTCCCGGCCCTGGAACCGGTAGGTCAGCTTCAGGTGGTCCAGGCCCAACAGGTGCAACACGGTGGCCTGCAGGTCGTGGACATGGACCTTGTCCTTGACCGCGTAGTAGCCCAACTCGTCGGTCTCGCCAACCGTTGTGCCGCCCTTGATGCCGCCGCCGGCCATCCACATCGAGTACGACTCGATGTGATGGTCTCGTCCGAGCGTGTCGCGGGGCTCGCCCTGCGGCGTGCGGCCGAACTCGCCGCCCCAGATCACCAGCGTCTCCTCGAGCAGGCCCCGTTGCTTCAGGTCCTTGACCAGCGCCGTGGTTGCCCGGTCGATCTCGGCGCACCGTTGGTCCAGCGGCTTGCCGAGGTTGGTGCCGGGGTTGCCGTGGTGATCCCAGTCGGTGTGGTACAGCTGGACGAAGCGGGTGCCCCGTTCGACCAGTCGACGGGCCAGCAGGCAGTTGCGGGCGAACGACGCCTTGGCCGGGTCGACTCCGTAATTGCCGAGCGTGTGCTTGGATTCTCCCGAGAGATCCATCAGGGCGGGGGCGCTGGACTGCATCCGGTAGGCCATCTCGTAGGTGCCGATCCGGGTCGAGATCTCGGGGTCGCCCACCTGCTTGAGCCTCAGGGCGTTGAGCCGGTTGACCGCGCGGATGAACTGGCCCTGGCCCTCGCGGTCGATGCCGGCGGGGGAGGAGAGGTTGAGGATGGGGTTGGCGCCGTTGAGGAAGGGGACACCCTGGTAGCGGCTGGGCAGGAAGCCGTTGCCCCACAGCGGCGTGCCGCCGCGGGGACCGCGCGGACCCGAATGCATCACCACGAAGCCGGGCAGGTTGCCCGACGGGCTGCCCAGTCCGTAGGTGACCCACGAACCCATGCTCGGTCGGCCGAAACGATTGAAGCCGGTGTTCATGAACAGCTTGGCCGGACCGTGGTTGAACACCTCGGTCTTGACCGTCCGTACGATCGCGACGTCGTCGGCGATAGAACCCAGGTGCGGCAGCAGGGATGAGATTTGCTGGCCGCTGTCTCCCCAGCGAAGGAACTGTCGACGGGTGCCCAGCAGCTTGGCGTCCTTCTTGATGAACGCGAACCGCTTGTTCTCGACATAGGAGGCCGGGATCACCTTCCCGTCCATCTGCTGCAGCTTCGGCTTGTAGTCGAACAGCTCCAGCTGGCTCGGACCGCCGGCCATGAACAGGTAGATCACTCGCTTGGCCTTGGCCGGGAAGTGACCGGTCTGAGGCACTCCGGGAGTGCCGGGTTTCGCCACTGCCGCGGAGGCGAGTTGGCCGTCGGAGAGCAGTTGGGCCAGGCCAAGGGATCCGATCCCCAGCCCGGCGCTGCCGAAGAAGTGCCGACGGGTCTGCTCACGGACGAACAGCTGTTCGGGGATCGAGGCGGGCTGAGACTTGTCGTGGGGTACCATCACATCACTCCCTGGTGATGAATTCGTCGAGATTGACCAGCACGCGGCTGATGGCCGTCCAAGCCGCCGCCTCCGAAACGCTCACGCCGTCGGGTCGTCGGACCGGAGCGACCAAGGCCGCGTCCTTTTCCGATTCGGAGAACCGTTTCCGCTGGCTCGAGAGAAACTCGGTCAGTGCTCCCAGTTCCTCGGCTGACGGTTCTCGCGACAGGCAGGCCCGGAAACCGAATCGCAGTCGCTGCAGATCGGGTGTCGGTCCGTCGGAGAGGATCCGGACGGCCACTCCCTGTGCCATTTCGAAGAAGGCCTTGTCGTTGGCCAGCGTCAGCGCCTGCAGTGGCGTGTTCGAGCGGCTGCGGCGGGTACAGGTGGTCGTGGCGTCGGGAGCATCGAAGGTCGGCAGGAAGGGGTAGGGGCTGGACCGCCAGAAGTAGGTGTACATGCAGCGGCGGAAACGGTCTTCGCCCGTGGCCTCCGGCCACGCCTTCTTTTGCTGGGTCAGTACGTAAATTCCCTCCGGCTGCGGCGGGTAGACGCCGGGGCCGCCGATCTTGTCGGAGATCAGTCCCGCGGCGGCCAGTGCCGTGTCGCGGATCGTCTCGGCTTCCATCCTCATCCGTATCTGTCGAGCCAAGAGCCGATTCTGCGGATCTCGTTGGAGCAGTTCCGGACGCGTCGCCGAACTCTGGCGATAGGTCGCGCTGGTGACGATCAGCCGGTGCAGGTCCTTGACGGCCCATCCGCGGCGGATGAACTCGCTGGCGAGCCAGTCGAGCAACTCGGGATGCGAGGGCGGGTCGCCTTGCAGACCGAAGTCGTTTTCGGTCTCGACGAATCCCAACCCGAAGAACCGTTGCCAGAACCGGTTGACGGTGACGCGAGCCGTCAGAGGGTGCTTGGGGTCGAAGAGCCAACCGGCGAGATCGAGCCGCGTGCCGACCGGGACGGCGGTCTTCATCGGCGGCAACACCTCGGGCACGTCCGGCAGCACGCGAGCCCCCTTGCGGAGAAAGTCTCCGCGAATGTGAATGTGTGTCTTGCGGGGTTGCTTGCGCTCCCGAAGAACCATCGTGGTGGGGATCGCCTTGTTGATCGCGGCGAGTCGTTTCTTGAGGCTGATGAGGGCGTCGGAGAGCTGATTGCGGCCGGTGTCGGTTCCACGGTAGGCGTCGACCAGTTGGACCTGCTGGGCCTTGGACCGCTTGTCGCGGGCCGTGCGGGCAATGGCCAGGATCGGGGCGGGGATCTTGAGATCGGCGGGGGCGGCGCCGCTGACCGAGACGCGGAAGCGGCCGACCAGGTAATTGGCGGATTCCCCGTTGTGGGCCATGGTGAGCACCAGCTGCGAGCCGCCAACGTGGGCGATCGGCCGGGCGGGGAAAAAGATCGCCTGGCGATCGACGTTAGGCGAACCGGTCTTGGTGTTGATCGCCCAGCCGGTCTTGGGATTGCCGTCGATCGCGTTGGAAACCGGGTATCCCTCCTGCGAGTGGTCGGCGGCGGCCGAGGTGATCTTGATCGGGGCCGGCTTGGCGTTGCCGCCGGACGGCGCCGCCGAGAGGGTGATTTCGCTGAGAATGAAGTTGCCGTTGTCGGCGCGGCCGGGACCGTTCTTGGGCAGGCTGGTGTGAGTGAGCGTTTCGATGCGGACGGCGGTGATCGATTCGAGCGCGCTTTCGAGCGTGACGGTGTAGGTGTCGTTGGCCGGGACGCTGAAGTCGACGATCAGCGAATCGTCATCCAGGCGGGTCAGGACGGCACCCTTGGCGGTGGTCCACTTGGCGGGCTTGAGCATGGTGAACGAACCCGCGTCGATCGTGGCCAGGCGTTTTTCCCACGCGGGCATCCCGGCGGCGAATTTCCTGTCGTGATCGGACAGCGGTTTCTCGGCCGAGATGATCGCGGCGGCCAGTCGCGCCTTCTCGGACGCCTGGATGGGCGAGGGCACCGAGATCTTCGGGCCCAGGGCGTCGGCGTCGTTGTTGTCCTCGCAGTTGTTGAATACCGCGAACAACTGGTAGAAGTCTCGCTGTGAGATCGGGTCGAACTTGTGTTCGTGGCATCGGGCACATCCGACCGTCAAGCCCAGGAAGACGGCCCCCGTGGTGTTGACCCGGTCGACGACCGCGTCGACGCGGAACTGCTCGTCGTCGGTCCCTCCCTCCTGGTTGACCAGCGTGTTGCGGTGGAAACCGGTGGCGACCAGCTGGTCGATGCGGGCGCCGGGCATCAGGTCGCCGGCGAGTTGCTCGGTCGAGAAACGGTCGAAGGGCACATCGGCGTTGATGGCATCGATGACCCAGTCGCGGAACTTCCAGATCGAACGGGCTCCGTCGATGGTGAATCCGTTGGAATCCGCGTAGCGGGCCAGGTCGAGCCAGTGCCGTCCCCAGCGCTCGCCGTAGCGGGGCGAGGCCAGCAGCCGGTCGACCAGGCGGTCGTAGGATCCCGGGGAGGTGTCGGCCAGGAAGAGGTCGACCTGGTCGGGTGAGGGCGGCAGGCCGAGCAGATCGAGGCTGAGTCGACGGAGCAGGGTGACCCGGTCGGCTTCGGGTGCCGGACGGAGTTTCTCTCTGTCGAGCCGGGACAGCACGAAGGCGTCGATCGCATTGCGGACCCACGCCGGGTTGCTGACAGACGGAAGCTTCGCTCGCACGATCGGCTGGAAAGCCCAGTGGTCGCTGGTCCGACGTCCCCCGACGACCTTCTCGTCGGCGGGGAACTTGGCCCCCTGGATGATCCACTCCTTGATCAGTGAGATCTCGGCAGGTTTCAGCGGCGGCTTCTCGTACGGCATCCGCTCGACGTCGTCGGTGCCCGTGAGGACCTGGAACAGCAGGCTCTGGTCGGGTTTCCCCGGCACGATTCCGGCGCCACGGTCGCCGCCCCGGGTGGCCAGTCGCCCGGCGTCCGTCCGGAATCCCGACATGACTTTCTTCGACCCGTGGCAACCGTTGCAGTGTCGGGCCAGCAGCGGCTTGATCTGCTTCTGGTAGTCGACCGTCGGCGGCGCAGCATCGGTCGGAGTCGAGAGCCACGCCACGGCCAGCAGCGACAGGAACAGGACGGTTCGACGTGGCATGGGGAGTGACATCCCGGGGTGTGGTGGAAGAGAGCCTCTGGGGATCCGGCTCGACACCCATCGTATCACTCGCCACGATTGGCGGGCAACCGGGGTCAGAGGTGGCGATGTCGGATCCAGTCCCTGTCCAGGCAACCGTTGTTTGCTTCGACGAACTGCTCGGCCCACTGGTAGTGATCGAGCAGCTCGTCAGTGGGTCGCCCCATCAGCCGGTAGGCGGCCCACACGGCCTCGATCGTCGCCAGGCCGCCGGCGGGATCTCGAAACAATTTCGATGTCCTGGGGTAGGCGGTCTGTAGTTCGGGCAGGCTGCGAACCGGCATCTCGGCGTAATCGGGTTCCATTTTCGATGCGAGTCGCCAGGTGCCGTCGAGGACCAGCAGGCCACCGTCGGCGTCGTCCGGGCCGATCACCGGCCCCCCCATCCCCAGCCGGACGTAATCATCCAGCGATTCGAGCCCTTGGCTCGGGAACGTCCAGAAGACGAACCCGTCCCGACCTCGCAGGGCTTCCACCGAGCACTTGCTGCGGCGTTCCCTGGGGTGAACGATGAAGATCGTTGGCGGTGTTGGCGAGTCCGGGCCCGATGCGGTGTGACTCACCTGCCGTCTCCACCACTCTTGAGCGACCGGATCTTCTCGAGAGTCTGTTCGATTTCTGCTTCGAGCCTCGGGATGTCGGCCGGGTCGTCGGGCTGGGTCTTGGCTCCGGAGAGCTGCAGGCGGAGGCTGTCGATTTTCTTGCGAGCGACCTCGAGCTGTTTTTTCTGCTTGCGGTTCAGTCCCATCGGGTGTCTCCGCTGGTGTGAGTCGTTGCCGGTGCGGTGGGCAGACCTGTAGAGTTGGCGGAGGTGCCGCCGGGGTGTATTCGAATCGAGCGTGCCGGGAGAGCAGTCTAGCAGTGTCGGAGAGAGTGAGCGAGATTGTGGAGGTGGTCGGCAGCGCGATGCTCGAGTCGGCCTGCCACCGCGTGGTGCTGAGTCGTCGGCGGGGCGATCGCCCGGAGTTGGCCGAGCGGGTCGTGGTGCGGCCGGTGACGTTGGCCGACGGTCCCCGCTACCAGTTCACTTCCGAGTCCGCCCGGCAGCAGGCTCACGAGAATCTCGAACCCGCCGCCGCGGTGGTCCGGATCGGTGAGTGGTTTCCCGACCTGTACCGCGACCTGCACCTGTTCGGTTCCCACGAGGACGTTTCGGCGCGGGTCGGTCGTGGTGGTCGGTTGAAGATCCAACGTGGTCCCGCCACGACACGGCCCCCCGATTCGACGTCTCACGATCGCACCAAGCGGCACCTGCTGCCCGACGGACAGCCGTGTGAGTTCCTCGAGGCGATCGGCGTGATGACCCCCGAGGGCCGCGTGAAGGCATCCCGGCAGGGGAAGTTCCGCCAGGTCAACCGGTTCCTGGAACTGGTTGACGACTGCGTCGAGTGTCTGCCGGGAGAGGGCGTGCTGCGGGTGGTGGACTTCGGTTGTGGGAAGAGCTACCTGACGTTTGCGGTGCACCACCTGTTGAAGAAACTGCGGAGTCGCGAGGTGAGGATCGTGGGGGTCGAGCGCGAGGCCGAGGTGGTGGCCGACTGCCGCGGGGTGGCGGAGCGGATGGGTTTGGACGAGATCGAATTCCACCAGTCGGAGATCTCCGATTTTTCTCACGACGGACCCGTCGACCTCGCCGTGTCGCTGCACGCCTGCGACACGGCAACCGATGACGCCCTGGCCCGGGCGGTCGGCTGGCAGGCGGGCGTGATCCTGGCGGTGCCGTGTTGTCAGCATGAGTTCGCCGACGGGCTGGCGATCGACGACCTGGCCGCGGTGCACCGGCACGGGATCCTGCACGAGCGGCTGGCGGAGCTGGTGACGGATGCGTTGCGGGCCGAGGCGTTGGAGGTCTGCGGGTACCGGACGCGGGTCGTCGAGTTCATCGACATGGAGCACACGGCCAAGAACGTGCTGCTGCGGGCGGTGCGTCGCGAGCCGGGAGCGGCTGACCAACGGCGGCGGGTCGAGCGGGCCGAGGCGTACCGCGGGCTGAGGGGGATGCTGGGCGTGGAGACGACACGGCTGGAGCAGCAACTGGGGCGGGAGTTCCTCGAGCGGGTGGGTGGCTAACGCCCGCGGCGACGGCGTGAGCGGGAAGCGAGGTAGCGGCCCAGGGCCTGGACGTAGGGTTGGCTGGTGGTGACCCGCTGGTAGTCGACGTCCTGGCCGGCGGCACCCTGTTCGAGCCTGCTGCAGAACCGGGTGAAGTTGCGGAGGTAGCGTTCGCGGACGCGGTGCGGGTCGACCAGCATGCGGCGAGCGGTCTGCTCGAGGTCGTGGAACTGTGTCGGTCGAGAGAACGGAAAGTCGATCTCCTCGGGAGCCACCACGTGGAACAGGATCAACTCGTGGCGGGCATGGCGAAACCGGGCCAGGGCCGAGATCAACTCGTCGGTGTCGTCCAGGAAATCGCTGATCACCACGACCAGGCTTCGTCGTGAGAGTGTCGGCAACACTTCGCCAAGCGATTCGGCGACGCCGCCGGCGAAGGCCGAGGACGATTCGTCGGTCGGTTCGAGCCTCTCCAGCGCGTCGGTGACCTGGGCGAAAAGTGCCTGCTGGGTCGAGGGGGCCAGCCTGGTCCGGACGTGGTCATCGAAGACTGTCAGGCCCACCGCGTCACGCTGGGCCAGCAGCAGGTAGGCCAAGGCGGCGGCCAACTGGCGGGCGTAGTCGAACTTCGAGAGCGTGCTGTTGCCGTAGGCCATGCTGCTCGACACGTCGACCAGCAACTGGCAACGGAGGTTCGTCTCGTCTTCGAACTCCTTGACGAAGTACTTGCCCGTCTTACCGTAGGCTCGCCAGTCGATGTGCCGGATCTCGTCCCCGGGGTGGTACTGCCGATGCTCGGTGAACTCGACACTCGCTCCCTTCAGAGGACTCTTGTGCTGACCCAGGATGTCACCCTCAACGACCAGACGAGCCACCAGGTCGAGCCGACCGTACTCGGCCAACGCGGTCGGATCGTCGGTCGTCGGAGACGGAGGCAGGTGCGAACGGGCGGGTAATTCGGGGTTCGAGTGGGACATGTTCGGAGTTGAAAATGGTGGTCAGACCGGGTGCCGCAGCGCGGTCCTGACGATTTTCTTGAAGTATGGAGAAGTCGTGCTACGACAGGAGCTGTACGACGAATTGTCAGAGATCGGTAAAAACAAACTGAAAAAAACCATCTTGACAAAACATAATGCCGATTTATAGTGGCAAGTCTCGTCAGTTCACAAGATGTGGGTGTTCTTGGACTCCTGTCCCCTACAGCTTGTGGTATTTGAGTCTAAAAAAATGGCTCAAATACTGTTCAATTCCACACTTTTGTAGCTTATTTGGACAGCATTTTTCCGTTTTTGGCCGGCCCCGCTGGGGGGGCGACTGTCGAGATTCCCTAGTCCGGCAACTGGAGAAAAAAGTAGCTACCAACGAAGGGGTGCATGATGCACGAAACGAAGGGTATTGGAGAGCAAGGACGTTCGAACGAGTTGGCCCAGGGGCGGGCCGGAGTGGGTCAGGGTCTTGATGAGAGCTTGGCTGCGAATCGGGGAAACGGGAACGGGAACGGGCACACGGGACTCGAGCAGGCGACGGGCAAGGCCTTGTCGTTCGCTTCGGAGTTCTGCCCGGCCGAGACCGACCCGTTCGAGACAGTCGAGTGGGAATTGCGTACGGCATCGATCAAGGACGAGAACGGCGGAGTGCTGTTCGAACAGACCGGTTGTGAGATCCCGGTCGATTGGAGTCCGTTGGCGACCAACGTGGTGGTCAGCAAGTACTTCTACGGCGAGCCGAACACGAGCGAGCGTGAGACAAGCGTTCGGCAGGTGATCCACCGCGTGGCACGGACAATCGCCGACTGGGGCAAGGCGGACGGTTACTTCGCCAGCGAAGAGGACGGCGAGCGGTTCTACCGCGAGTTGGCGTGGCTGTGCCTCCACCAGCACGGTGCATTCAATTCGCCGGTCTGGTTCAACGTCGGGCTGTATCACCAGTACGGAGTGGGTGGTTCGCGGGGCAACTACCGTTTCGACACCGAGACGAAGTCGATCCGCCGTCCCGAGACGTCCTACGAGTTCCCCCAGGCTTCGGCCTGCTTCATCCAGTCGGTCGAGGACAACATGGAGGACATCATGCGTCTCGCCACCAGCGAGGCGATGTTGTTCAAGTTCGGCTCGGGCACCGGCACCGACCTGTCGACGATCCGCAGTTCTCGCGAGAAGCTCTCCGGCGGCGGCACCCCCTCGGGTCCGTTGTCCTTCATGCGTGTCTACGACCAGATTGCCGCGGTGGTCAAATCGGGTGGCAAGACGCGTCGTGCGGCGAAGATGCAGAGTCTCAAGGACTGGCATCCGGACGTGATGGACTTCATCCAGGCGAAGGCCAAGGAGGAGAAGAAGGCCCGCACGCTGATCGAAAGTGGCGAATACGAGGCCAATTTCAACGGCGAGGCCTACAGTTCGATCATGTTCCAGAACGCGAACCTCTCGGTCCGCGTCAGCGACGAGTTCATGGAGTCGGTCGAGTCAGACGGCACCTGGACGACCCGGTGCGTCACCGACAATTCGGGCGAGGGGCCGACGTACCAGGCCGCCGAGATGATGCACGAGATCTCTCACGGCACCTGGTACTGCGGTGATCCCGGCCTGCAGTACGAGACGACGATCAATCGTTGGCACACGTGTCCGAACACCGGTCCGATCAATGCGTCGAACCCGTGTTCGGAGTACATGTTCCTGGACGACACGGCCTGCAACCTGTCGAGCATCAACCTGCGGAAGTTCGTGCGACCCGATGGGATCTTCGACGTCGCGCGGTTCCGCCAGGCGGCGAGGATCTACATCACCGCCCAGGAGATCCTGGTCGATAATGCCAGTTACCCGACTCCGGCGATTGCCGAGAACAGTCACCTGTTCCGTCCGCTGGGCCTGGGGTACGCCAACCTCGGCAGCCTGTTGATGTCGATGGGCATTCCCTACGACAGCGACGCCGGCCGGGGCATCTGTGGTGCGCTGACGGCTCTGCTCAACGGCGAAGGCTACCGCACTTCGAGCCACATCGCCTCGAACATCGGACCGTTCGCCGGCTACGCCGAGAACAGCGAGTCGATGCTCAGCGTGATGCAGATGCACCGCGACGCGGTTGAGGCGATCGACGATGCGTGTCCGTCGTACCTGAAGGATGCGGCACGTGAGTGCTGGGAAGAGTGCCTGGCGAGCGGTCGCGATCACGGTTTTCGCAACGCCCAGGCGACGGTGCTGGCTCCGACCGGCACGATTGCCTTCATGATGGACTGCGACACGACCGGTATCGAGCCCGACATCGCGCTGGTCAAGTACAAGCAGCTGGCCGGTGGCGGGATGATGAAGATCGTCAACCGCACGGTGCCCGAAGCTCTCGAGGTGCTGGGCTACCAGCAGGCGTCGGTCGATTCGATCGTGGCCCATATCGACGAGCACGAGACGATCGAGGGGGCCGAGGAGTTGAAGGCCGAGCACCTGCCGATCTTCGACTGTGCCTTCACGCCGGCCAACGGCGAGCGGTCGATTTCGTGGCAGGGTCACGTCGGCATGATGGCCGCCGCCCAGCCGTTCCTCTCGGGTGCCATCTCCAAGACCGTCAACATGCCCGAGAACTCGACGGTCGAGGATGTCCAGGAGGCCTACATCGAGGGGTGGCGGCAGGGCCTGAAGGCCCTGGCGATCTACCGGGACGGCTCGAAGCAGAGCCAGCCTCTGGCGACCAGCAAGGAAGGGGACCGTGGCCGGGCCGACGCCCGGTCGCCCGGACCGCTTCGCCGTCGCCTGCCTGCCACCCGCCAGTCGCTGACCCACAAGTTCTCCGTCGGCGGCCACGAGGGCTACATCACCGTGGGGCTGTTCGAGGACGGTACTCCCGGTGAGTTGTTCATCACGATGGCCAAGGAGGGAAGCACGATCGGCGGGCTGATGGACACCATCGGCACTCTGACCAGCATGTCGCTGCAGTACGGTGTTCCGCTCGAGGCCCTGACCAGCAAGTTCAGCCACATGCGGTTCGAGCCGTCGGGCTGGACGGGCAACCAGGAGATTCCCAACGCCAAGAGCGTGGTGGACTACATTTTCCGCTGGCTGGGGATTCACTTCCAACCCGGTTACGGCGAGCCGAACGCGGCGGTGCCGATCGCGACCGAATCGGCGGTCGCAGCGACCGAGGTGATTTCGTCGATCGCGGACATCGAGCAGTCGGTGGCCGAGATCGTCGCCACTCATGCCCCCGGCGACACGTCGGCCGTCCGCAGCCAGCAGTTCGCCCAGTTCCAGGTCGATGCTCCTGCGTGCGATTCGTGTGGAGCGATCACCGTTCGCAACGGCAACTGCTACCTGTGTCACAACTGCGGGAACAGTATGGGATGTAGCTGAAGGACCGGCGAATCTCTTGCGCCTGGCACCCCGATCGAAGGACAGATCGGGGTGCTTTCTTCTTGATACCCTGCTTCTCTGGAGAACCCGGCCGATGACCACCTCGACGCTGACCGTGGACGGAGAAGTCCAGTCCCCCCTGGTGCTGACCCAGGAGGCGCTTGCCGGGTTCGCCGAGTCCGACCAGGTCCGCGACGTCAGCCGGTTTCATCCCACCCGCAGCGGAGACGGCGTGACACTCGAATCGATTCTCGCCAAAGTCGAGCCGACCGAGCGTGCCAGCTACCTGACACTTCACGCCACCGAGGACGACTTTGCCGCCAGCGTGCCGCTGGATCCGATCCGGGGCGAGGGCATCCTGGTCTACTCCGTCGAGGGCCAGCCGATGACCTCGGCACAGGGCGGCCCGTTTCGGTTCCTGATCAAGGATCCCGCGGCCTGCCACACCGACGAGCTGGACGACTGTGCGAACGTGAAATTCCTCGATCGGATCGAGCTGACCTCCGGGCGTGGCCGGGACACCCGGCCGACCGATGACGACGAGCACGAGGAACTGCACCGCCGCGAGGCGGAGTCCGGGGAGGAGGGCCAGGAGCCCTAGTCCTGGAGTCCCAGCAGGCGGCCCAACTGTGGGTTGGCGGCGTTCATGGCCCCGAAGCGGGGTTCCACTGACAGCTGGAACCCCGCCGTGCCGCGGCTGTTGTCGTAACTGGCTCCGAGGTGGACCAGGAAGTCGCCGCCGATGCGGGTCAGCGTCAGCGACTGGCCCTGGTTGCGGTCTTCGGCCAGGTCGTAGGCGGTGGCCAGTGTCGAGACCCACTTGGGACTCATCCGGTAACTGAGCCCGGCGGTGACGATCTGGCTGTCGATCGCCCCGGCCTGGATCTGCCGGAGGTTGGCGAACAGCGTGCCCCGTGCCGTCCGCTGGCTCAACAGCCCCAGGTTCCACATCTCGGGGGCATCGTCGAAGAGATCCATGAAGGCATCGGCCAGCAGCGTGGTGCGGTCACTGACGTGCCAGCGGTAGGCGGCTCCCAGCAGCCCGAAGTCCTCGCCGAAGTTGTCCCGGTCGGGCTTGGGGAACCAGGTGGCTTCCAGGTCGAGAGTCATCCAGTTGCGGATCCGTTCGCGGCCGGGGCCGCCGACCTTCGTCTGCAGGCGGTGACGCCAGGCCATCCGCATGGCCTGCTGGTCGGCGACCAGTTCGTGCCAGGGAGCGGTCAGCCCCAGCCCGGCTCCGTTGCGGACCGCCACGCTGCGGGTGTCGTACCCGGTCGGCAGGACGCCGCCGAAGCTGTTGGTCAGCAGCCGGTAGCGGAATCGTTCCTGGGCGTTGTCGTCGATCGCGTTGTACTGGGGGATCTCACCCAGCCCCCGGGTGGTCTCGGTCCAGGCCAGGTCGGTTTCGAAGGTCATCTTGTGAGCCAGCCCGTTGAGTCCGAGGATCGAGCTGCGGATGCCCGGGTCGGCCCGCCACATCGAGAGGCTGCCTCGAAGTCCGCCGCTGAAGAGGTGCCGGTCGATTTCGGTTCCCGCCATCCCCTCGCTCCAGTAAGCACTCTCGGCCATCACGTACGGGACCAGTGGGGCGGGGCCGAACATCACCGGCAAAGACAGTTCGTGGCGAGACATCAGCACGGCACCGCCGACATCGGCGGAATCGGCGAGCGGTTCGAAGAGGTCGGTGGGGTTGATCGGGGCGTCGGCGGGTCGAAGCCGGGCGTAGCCGGCCGAGGTGTGTGACGACCAGCTGAGTGCCGGCCATCCGGGCAGGTTGTCCATCAGCGGCTGCGAGAAGACGTAGATGTCGCCCCGCGGCAGCCACTCGGTGGTGGTCTCGAAGCCGTTGAGCTGCGTTTGTGCCAGTAGGGTCCAGGCCGTGTTCTCGCCCAACTGCTCGAGACGCAGCAGGGTGTCCTGGTCCTTCTGCTCGTCGAATTCCTCTTCGTAATACTGTTCGAGCAGGTTGCGGTCGGACAGGTAGCCAACTTCACCGCGGATCGTGAAGCCACCGGGCAGTTCGTGTCGGTGGATCAGCCGGCCCCGTCCGCGATGGGGCGAATCGGGGCGGAGCTGCCGACGGTCAAGACCGAGGTTGTCGACGCCGCGGTCGTAGAGGTAGGCCCCGTTGCTCCATCCCTCGGCCTGGCCGGGCATTCCCAGCAATCCCTCGAGTTCGTAGGTGAGTCCGCTGCCGACGAGCGGGCCCCGATCGGTGAAGTAGTCGGCATGAAGCGACCAGTCGACTCCCTCGCTTGGCTCGATCGAAAGCAGCGAGAACAGGTTCCAGGTCGTCTTGGCCTGGAACCCGAAGACGTTGTCCTGCTGAAACTTGACCCGTTGCAGCGGGAAATTGAGATCCGCGTCGGCGGGTCCAGCCAGGTTGGGAAGGAAGAAGAGGGGAGTTTCGCCCAGCAACAGCCGGTTGTTCTGCGAGTGGATCCAGGCCACCTGGTTTGCGCTGCGGCCATCGCTGCGTGTGGCGAGCCAGCGGGGCAGGCTCCGACGGTTGAGGAAGACGTCACGAGCTTCGAGCCGGTAGCCGGGGACGCCGAAGGGGCTGGCGGAGGCCCAGGCGTTGTGAGCGTGGAAGCTGTGTTTGCCCTCCTTGCGGATCCGCTCGGCCCGGATTCTCAACGGCACCCGACTCCCGGGCAGTTCGGCCAGCAGATCGGCATCGAGCATCAGTCCGCGGTGTTCCCTGGCGTCGTAGAGTGCCCGCCGGGCCCGGATCACGTTGCCGCCGGACCGCAACTCGATGTTGCCCTCCATGTAGACCTGGAACGGCCTCTTGGCGGCTTGGACGAGTTGCGATGTGACTGGCTGGTCGTCGTCGGATTGCGTCCAGATCACGACCCGGTCGGCCGAGAGGTCGACGGTTTCGGAGCCGAAGAGAGCCTGTGTCTTGTCGGGAGCGACGCCGTCGATCACGACATTCACGCCCCCGGTGATCACCACCACCTTCTCGCTGGGCGTCGTCCCCGACGAAGGGGCGGTGGTGACGTTGAAGGGGCGATTGGTTCGCGGGAACAGCTGCACCCGCCGGAGTCTCTGTGGCGGGTCATTGACCATCGGAGCCGGGACTGTCTCGGCCTGGTAGGTGACCAGCTTCTGGTCGTTGGGCCGTCGTTGGCGGCGGACGGTGGCACGACGGAAAAGCGGGTCGCGATTGAACGGCGTGGTGCTCTTCTGCTTGCGGACGATCCGGACGGTCGGCTTGGTGGCGGAGACGGCCAACTCGTGCAGCAGGACGGGGCGATTGTGTGTCTGGTCGGGGCCTTCGAGTCGGACGTTGTTCTCGAGATAGACCAGCACGCGAAACCCCGTCTTCGGCGAACGTGCTCGGCTGATCCAGACGATTCCCTGTCCGGCGGTCAGCACCGTGTCGGCCTGCCGAATGGTGACCCGCCGCCGCAGCATCACGACATCCGATGAGTCGACCAGTCCACGGCCCTCGGTTTCGAAGCCGAAGTCGGCGGAGATCGTGACGTGGTCGGCGGCCGGAACCGGGTCGGCACCGTCGGTTCTTCCCGATGGCGCAAGCCCCAGCACGACGACGATCGCGACCAGGCGACGGCACGGCGAAGTGACGGCCGGATGCGGACGGCGACGGGGGGCGGCGTGGATGGGCTTCCTGCCCGGCACGATGGAATCCAGTCCCTTTCGGCGAATGGCCGGAATTCCCGCGGCTGCCCTGTTCACTCAAACCGTGAGGAACTCGCGGGTTGCGGGATTTTTCCGGCGTGGACCCCGGCCGCTGCGGACACGGGGGCGGGATTATATGTCCACGTTTTCCGGGGTGTCAATAAGCCTCGAGAGCATCATCTCTCGTGACGGGTTCGACCGGCTGTCGGCCGAGTCCGACACAGGCCAGCAGAAAGACGACCGGCATCACCGGAGCCCTCATCCGCATTGTCGACCAGAAGGCCACGTGGACCAGTGAAAGTGCCAGGAGGAGCAGCAGCGGAGCCCGCCACTGGGGGCGTCTCCGCCAGGGTCTGCGCCACAGTCCCCGCAGCATTGCCAACAGCGTCACCACGTACCACGCCGCGACGGCCGATTTCAGTGCGACCGGCCATGCGGACCCGGGTGCCGATTCCAACGGCCAGGGCGTCCAGAACCGCAGCACTCGCAACAGGCACGCTCGCAGAAATCCCGGCGGATCATCGGCGATGTTGGCCACAGCCATCCGGTACATCTCGATGTCACGTTGCCGTTCGGCGGCGACGCCCCGCGGCGGGACCGGCAGTTGTTCCTCGAGGTTCTCTCGCCAGTCGGCCGGCCTTTGACCGGGGTCCGAAGTCGTGTCATTCCACGTCGTTCCCAGTGGCTGCCGAACCACCTGCTCGTAGAAGACGGGGTTGTTGCCCAGCAGCAGCGTGAAACCACCGTGGGTGGTTGTCAGCACCGCAGTGCCCGAAACGGACAGGTTCCGCGCCAGCCAGGGGCCGGTGGTCACGGCGACTCCGGCCAGCAGGGCGGCCAGGACCACGCGGTGGCGGACCCAGTGTTGCAGTGTTCGTCTCCGGCACAGGTCCAGCAGCGTCACCGAAATGACCACCACGGCAAATGCCCACACCGACGGCCGGCAGAGTGCGGCCAGTCCGAACAGCAGGCCGAGTGCCAGGCCACGGCGTTTGGTCGGCGTCGCACTGGCGACCGCCAGCATCCAGGCGGCCAGCGCGGTGAAGAGCGTTTCGGTCATCGGCAAAGTGGCACCGACGACCAGCAACGGGTCGACACCGACGGCTGCCGCCGGCAACCAGGCCCGCCGGCCCAGTCCCAGCTGAACCGCCGTTTTCCAGGTCCCGCCGACCGCCAGCAGTCCCAGCAACAGGTGCAGCGAGACCACGCCGACCCGGCCGGTCCCGGTCCACGAGACCCCGGCGAGCAGCAGTGGATACAGCGGGGGCCGGTAGGCCGTCGGGGTGCCGTGATCCGGATGAACCAGGCCGCGACCATCGGTCAGCCCGTCGGCCAGCAGGCGGTAGTGGTCGCGATCGTCGGCCAGCGAGTCCAACCGCCAAACCGCGACCGGAAGGCGAACCGCCAGCGCCAACAGCACCACCCAAAGCAGCGGCAGCAGGTGTGAACGGTGTGCGGTCACGTAGACTCCTGTTGGCCCGTCGGTCCGACCGCGACTATCCTGTACGTCCACTGGCTCCGACAGGGATGCCAGTGTAACCGATGACTGCAGACGCGGGTGACAGGGCCGGGGATCGATGGACACCAACGACCCGCAACAGGCTCCGCCCGAATCATCCCGTGTCGGCTGGCTCGACGGCCTGCTGGCCAACGTATTGGCACATCGGACGAAATGGCTGCTGCTGGCCACCGCTGCTGCGGTGATCTCGATCTCGCCGGCCAGCCAGTTGCGATTCGACCAGTCGATCGAATCGCTCTACGCCGAAGACGATCCGCACCTGGCCGCCTTCCGAGCCAGCCGCGAGTTGTTCGGTGGGGACGAGTTCGTGATCGTCTCGTACGAAGAAACTCAGCTGTTTGATCCGGAAGACGACGAAGCGGACGAAGCGGACGAAGCGGACGAAGCGGACGAAGCGGACGAAGCGGACGAAGCGGACGAAGCCGAATTGTCGAGCCGGTTGAACCCCCGAGCCGCCGAGCGGCTTGAGGCGTTCGCCGAGGAACTGGGGGCGGTCGACGGGGTCCAGGCCGAGAGCACCCAGCACCTGGCCAAGGCACTGAAACCTTCGGGAGTGCTCGGTCGGGTGATGAAACGCATCGCCGGGCTCAGGCGGCGGGTACTGAAGCTGGTTGAGGGCGTGCTGGTGGGTGCCGATCGCCGGACGGTGGCGATCGTGTTGAGGCTCGAGCCGGTCAGCGGGGCCGATTCGACCCGAAAACGCGCGGCGACCTTTGCCGAGATCCGCCGACTGGCCGACCGGCACCAGCCCCCGGCCCAGGTTGTCGGCGAACCGGTGCAGGTCCACGACATGTTCCGTTATGTCGAGGAGGACGGGCGGAGGCTGTTCTGGTGGTCCCTGGGCCTGTTGGCCGCCGTGATCCTGGTCCTGTTTCGGAGTATCCGCTGGGTGTTGGTCCCGCTGGCGGTCGTCGTCGTGGCGATCCTGTGGACCGAGGCCCTGCTGGTGCAAAGCGGAATGCAGTTGAGCATGGTCAGTTCGATGCTCAATTCTCTGGTCACCATCATCGGGATTGCCACCTGCACCCACGTGACCGTGCACTACCGCGAGCAGAGGAAAGACCACGAACCGGTCGAGGCACTGAGTCGGACGATGAGCCGACTGGCACCTGCCATCTTCTGGACCGGGGCCACCACGGCTGTCGGGTTCGCGGCACTGTTGTCGAGCAACATCAGCCCGGTCAGGAGTTTTGGGATCATGATGTCGTTGGCGACGCTGCTGGTGCTGGTCGCCGCACTGCTGCTGCTGCCCGGCGGGATCCTGCTGGGCCGACGCCTGGTCGATCCCGGAAGGGTGCCCGGTGAGAGGCAACTGGTCCGCGGTCTCGAATTGCTGGCCCGGAGTATCCGTCGGCACCCGACGCGGGTGCTGGTCGGGGTCGGTCTGGTGGTGACGGTCACCGGTGCGGGACTGTTCCGGCTGGAGGTGGAAACCGATTTCAGCGAGAACTTCCGCGAGGACAGCCCGATTCGCCGTGGGCTGGAATTCGTAGAGACCAAGCTCGGTGGAGCAGGCAACTGGGAAGTCAACTTCCCGGTGCCCGACGAGCTGGACCAGGAGGGGATCGACCGGATCGAAAAACTGGCCGAGCGGCTTCGCGAGGTCGGTGCCGAAATGACGACCGCCGACGGCCGCCGACGGTTGACCAAGGTCGTGCCGCTCAGCGACGGACTGAAGATGGTCCCCAGGTTTCCCCTGCTGCTCAACACGCTCGCGAAGCGGCTCAGGGTGCTCGACCAGTCGCAACCCGAATACGTCAGCAGTCTCTACAACGCCGAGGCGGGCCGGATGCGGGTCGTGCTGAGGGCGTTGGAACGTGAGCAGGCGGGGCGGAAACGCGAGTTGATCGAACGGGTCGAGGAGATCGCCCGCGAGGAGTTTCCCGACGGGGGACCGGGACAGCGACCGGTCGAAGCGACCGGGTTGTACGTGCTGTTGACCTTCCTGATCGAGAGTCTGCTGCGGGATCAGGTGGTCAGTTTCGTGCTGGCGGCGATCGGGATCACCGTGATGATGACCCTGGCGTTCCGCAACCCGTGGATCGGGCTGGTGGCCCTGGTGCCCAACCTGTTCCCGATCGTGCTGGTGATCGGAGCGATGGGCTGGGTGGGTCTGCCGGTCAACATCGCCACCGCGATGATCGCCAGCGTGTCGCTGGGGCTGACGGTTGATTCGAGCATCCACTACATCTCGGGATTTCGCCGGGCCCGGGCCGCCGGAGACGACGTGGCGACGGCACTCGAACGGACTCATGCCGGTGTCGGCCGCGCGGTGGTGCTGGCCAACCTGGCCCTGGTCGTCGGCTTCAGCGTGCTGACGCTCTCACATTTCATCCCGCTGGTCTATTTCGGGATCCTGGTCAGCGTGGCGATGCTCGGCGGCTTGGCCGGCAACCTGGTGCTGCTGCCGGTGCTGTTGGCCTGGGTCGAGGGCCGCCGCTAGGAAGCCGCCGGGTCCGCAGCGGGACCCTCGATCCGATCCACGATTGCATCGACCAACGCCTCGTGTCGACCCAGGGGCGGCTTCAGTTCCCAGGCCACCCTCGGGAACCGCTCGGCCAGCCGGTCGCGGTGTTCGGCCAGGTGCAGCGAGGCGTGGCGGCCCGGCGAAAGAAAGAACGGAACCAGCAGCACCCGTTCGGCTCCTCGCTCGACGCATCGTGCCCCGGACGTCGGGATATCCGGCTCGGCAATCTCCAGGAAGGCCGTCTCGACCAGGTCGCCGGGTCGCCGGGCAGACAGCGAATCGGCCAGCCACTGGAGATCACGGTTGGCCGAATCGAGTCGGCTGCCGTGAGCGACCAGCAGGATGGCGTTGATGGGCACGGGGCGGAAATACGAGGTGAGAGTTCGGAGCAGTTGTTGACCGCCAGAATTGTCGCACCATAGACTCGAATCGGCCAGTACTCCCTCTTCCAGAAGGCAGCCCCACCGGCGAGCACGATGTCCGACTCCCGCATCACGATCGGTCCCTACACGATCCAGGACGAACTGGGTTCCGGTGGCATGGGGACCGTCTACCGGGCCTCTCACACCGAGATGTCCGATCCGGTGGCCGTCAAGGTGCTCTCGGCGACGATGGCTCGCGAGCCGGGGCTGGTCGAGCGGTTCCGACGCGAGATCGATTCGCTGCAGAAGCTGACCAACCCACACATCGTCCGCTTTCTCGACAGCGGCGAACACGAGGGGACGTACTACTACGCAATGGAGCTGGTCGAGGGTGAGACGTTGACCGATCGGCTGAACCGGGTGAAGCGTCTTGGCTGGGAGACGGTGATCGAGCTCTCGGTCCAGGTCTGCCGTGCCCTGAAGGCCGCTCACGACGCCGGGATCATCCACCGTGACCTGAAGCCGGGCAACCTGATGCTGTCCGACGACGACCAGGTCAAGCTGACCGACTTCGGCGTGGCCCAGATCTTCGCCGCCGGCAAGCTGACCGCCACCGGCGGCATCGTCGGCACCGCTGAGTACATGTCGCCCGAGCAGGCCCAGGGCCGCAAGGCTCACCGTTCCAGTGACCTCTATTCGCTGGGCGCCGTGATGTATTGCATGCTGACCGGCCGCCCGCCGTTTTCGGGGCGGAGCACCGTCGAGATCATCCAGCAGCATCGCTACGGGCAGTTCGATCCGCCGCGGTCGATCGTGCCCGAGATCCCCCGCTGGCTCGACGAGGTGGTCTGCCGCTTGCTGTCGAAGGATCCCGACGAGCGGTATCCGGATGCGTATGTGCTCGGCCTGCGTCTGCAGGAAATCCCCCGGAAGATGGCCTTGTCCGAGGGCGAGGGCACCCTTGCCGACGGAGATGTCATCGAGGCTGCAGACGCCGACGATGCCACGGCGGTTTACCGGCTGGCCCGGCACGATGAGGCGGCCCCGACGGAGAGAATGGGTGATGTGATCGACGACAGCGGTGACCTGACGATGCCGGCCACCGCGGTGACGGCCCAGGCGGACGGCAGGTCGCCGGTCGCCGGCGGATTGGGCGAGGCGACGCTGGCCCGCGACCTGATGAAGTTCGAGATCGAACGGCAGTCACGCCAGGGACGGTGGGCCGGCTGGTGGAGCAGTACCGCCGGCCTGGTCGTCGCCCTGGTGCTGGTCGTCGGAATCGGCACGGTGCTGTGGCAGTGGAGTCGCCTGAGTCCGGAAGAGCGGTTTGCCGAGGGCGTGCGGCTGCTCGAGTTGTCCGAGCCCGACTGGCGGACGGCTCGTGACAACTACCTCGCTCCACTTGTGGCCGAGGATCCGGAGCGTTGGAGCGGGCCGGCGGCTCCCCACCTGGATCGGATCGAGCAGCTGGCCGTCGAGTCACGGTCGCGACCGGCGAAGCGGTTGCGGACCGGCGACGCGACCGAGGTGGAGCGGTTCCTGAGGCTGGCCAGGGAGTACGAGCGGCTGGGAGACCGGGTGCGGGCGGTGAGCATCCTGGAGTCGGTGCTCGAACTGGTCGAGGGGCAGCGGGAATGGGAATCGGAGGCGGGGGTGGCCCGCGAGTTGCTGGAGGAGTGGCGGAAGGGGTCGGCCGGAGGGCCGGGTGAGTCGAAACTGGCGGCGGCGGCACTCGAGCGGGCGCGGCGGGCCCGCCAGGCCGGTCGGATTGAGGAAGCCCGCCGGGTGTGGGAGAGTATCGTGGAGTTGTACGCTGGCGACGCGGTCGACGAAGCGCGGCGGGGATTGTCAGAAACCGAGGACGCGGGCCGATGAACGACAGCGGCGGTGGACTGGATCTCAAGCAACACATCCGTACGGTGCCGGACTTTCCCGTGCCCGGGATCCGATTTCGTGACATCACGCCGCTGCTGGCCTCGCCGGAGGCCTACGGCGAGGTGATCCGTCGGCTGGCCGATGCGTACCGCGAAGGCGGAGTTGACGTGGTGGCGAGTGTCGAGGCACGAGGGTTTCTGTTCGGGGCGCCCCTGGCGTTGGAATTGGGAGCCGGCTTCGTGCCGGTTCGCAAGCCGGGTAAGCTGCCCCACGAAACCCGATCGCACTCCTACCAGCTCGAGTACGGTGAGGACACTCTCGAGGTGCACACCGATGCGGTGAGGCCCGGTGACCGGGTGCTGATGGTCGATGACCTGCTGGCCACCGGCGGGACCGTCGCCGCGTGCAACCGGTTGCTGGTCGAGGCCGGAGCCGAGGTGCTGGGGTGCGCGGTGGTGATCGAGTTGCTGGGGCTGGGGGGTCGCGAGGCGTTGGCCGGGTGCGAGGTGACCACGTTGATGACCTTCAGCGAAGACGAGTGACGTGGCGACGACCGAAGACCGACTGACCGCGATCGTTGACGAGTGCCAGGACATCATGGCGCACGCCTGGATGGTCCGCACGTTCGTCAAGCACAGCGAGGAGGTCGAGGACTTCCCCGAGCTGATGGTGGTGGTGCGGGCGGTGTTCGACACGTCCCGGGCACTGGAGACGCGGCTGCAGGACCCGGCCGGGTACATCAAGATGCTGGGCAAGAAGATCGGCCGGATGCGGCGTGCGACCGAGCAGTTCCGTAGAGACGCCCCGCTGGCCTCGACCCACACCAACTTCATCCAAGCCGTCCACTCGATCGATCTCTGCGTCACCCGTCTCGAGGAACTGCTCGTCGAGGGACGCGAGATCCAGTCGGCTTAAGTCACCTTCGCGCCGTCGCGACCGTGGAGATATACTGCCGCGGCTTGGGACTGGGAGTCGTGCGTCGAGCGAGACGAACCGGTGCGGACGATCGCGGTGATGAACCAGAAGGGGGGCGTCGGCAAGACGACCACCACCGTCAACCTGGCCGCCGGCCTGGCCGCTGCCGGTCGACGCGTCTGCCTTGTCGATCTCGATCCCCAGGCCCATTCGTCGTTGCACCTGGGCGTCGAGACTCCCCCGGGCACTCCCAGCCTCTACGACGTGATGCTGGGACGTCGCCGACTGATCGACACCCGGCAACAGGTCACCGAGAGGTTGTGGGTCGTTCCCGGCAATGTCGACCTGGCCGGCATCGAGAGAGAGCTGGCCAGGGCGGAGGGCCGCGAGACGGTGCTGCGGGGTGCGCTGGCCGAACTGGAATCCGGTTGGCCCCTGGATTACTGCCTGGTCGACTGCCCGCCGTCGCTGGGTGTGTTGACCGTCAACGCGCTGGCCGGCGTCCGCGAGGTGTTCATTCCCCTGCAGCCACACTTCCTCGCCCTCCAGGGACTCTCGAAACTGCTCGAAACCACCGCGCTGGTCACCCGGCGGCTGAACCGCGACCTCAAGGTCAGCGGTATCGTGCTGTGCCTGTTCGAGACCGGTACCCGGTTGGCGGCCGACATCAGCGATGACCTGGCCGGGTTTTTCGCCGCCAGCGATCCTCACGCCCCCTGGGCCAACGCGAAGATCTTCGACTCGCGGATCCGACGCAATATCCGGTTGGCCGAGGCGG
>Ga0310123_10000527_pt1 | contig 33977 bp, 27 predicted proteins | sample CB6_AW_1057_MG_FD_203505 | JGI IMG/M metagenome (GOLD analysis project Ga0310123, IMG submission 203505) | Marine microbial communities from Western Arctic Ocean, Canada - CB6_AW_1057 | ecosystem: Environmental > Aquatic > Marine > Oceanic | place: Canada: Western Arctic Ocean | collected... | reverse complement strand
GTGCAGACGCAGTGGAAACCGGCCGTGGACTGGAAGCGGCTAACCTTCGAAGTCAACGGAAAAACTCTTTCCAATCCCACGCGGTTTTTTCCAAAAAACGATACTTCGGTAGGTTGGAGCGAATTTGAGACCCGAGCCTTACAAAAGGGAGTCAACCAGTTTGAAATAAAACTCGACTCACCCTCGGAAGGACATATGGCAGATCGCTTGGTACTGCAGGAATTACGTGTCTCAATCACCTATGCCTAATACTCTTCGGCGAATGGGGCTGCCCCAAGGGCTCTGTGAAGGAAAGCAACCCCTTGCAAACGGTTCAAGGTCAGTACTACAGTGACTGGTCGATTGAAAACGAATTTATCGCGACAACTTTGAGATAATTAGGAGTAATCGACCATGTTCAACGCCGGTTGTCGAACGCCGTGCTCAGTCGTGGCGATCGTGGGCGCAATGCTGTCGTTGACGTCAATGGTCAGTGCAGACAGCACCATTATCAGGCATCTGAGCTTTGACGATTTTCAACAGGGGAGCTTTGGTGATGGGGGCGCCTGCATTTATGTGTCCCGTGGCGGAACGATTCAATTGATCCCTCGCTGGGACATCAATCGCGACGGTCACTTGGACCTACTCTTCAATCAGGATCACAATCCGCTGGAAAATGTTGACGCATTCATCTATTGGGGAACCGGAACCAGGAGCGTTTATCATTCGCTGTTTCCCGCCTTTTGGAAGGAGCTGCCCGCTTTCAAGTTTGTTCGGGCCATCGATGAAAGCCGCAAGCACATCACCTTTCTACCGACTTTCGGCGGTGGGCCCGTCAAATTGGTCGACCTGGACCGTGACGGGTACCTCGACATTGTGTTTCCCAATACCATCCACAATTATTTTGTGGAGATGGAAGCCTACATTTATTGGGGTAGTCGTCAGGGTTTCTCTTCGCGCCGCAGAACAGAATTACCGACCCTATTTGCGGAAGACTTGGCGGTCGCTGATTTTAATCGCGATGGCTATCAAGACCTGCTATTTGCGAACTTCGGAAATGAGTCCGGAGACCGATATGGCTATAAGAATCATCTGGCCTCATTTCTTTACTGGGGAGCACCTGATGGCTTTTCGGTTAAGCGTCGATCTTTGATCCCTAGTATTAGTGCGATCAGTTGTGCAGTGGGAGACTTCGACGGCAATCAATGGCCTGATCTTGCCATAGTCAATAACAATAAGCAGCACAAAAGTGTTTACGTCTACTTAGGCGACAAACAAGGCTTTAGCTCCGAGCGACGGCTCAGCGTGGAAGGCGGGGATCCCGGCTTGGTACGGGCCGGCGATCTGACTGGAGATGGTCGGGACGAGTTGATGATTAGTTCGCGTGGTAAAGGGACGACCTTGTATTATGGAAAGTCGCACTTCCAATTAGAAAAAGCGTTTTCGTTTCCGACACATCATGCCAACGATGTGGCAACGGCCGATCTGAACCAGGACGGCTATATGGACGTCGTGTTTGCCATCGGGATGTCCGAGGTGTCGGAAAAAGGGCCAGGAGAAGAAACTGCTTCCGAATCAATTGCGGAAACGGAATCCCAAATCTATTGGGGGTCGGAGACCGGCTTCGATGAGCGGCGCCGTTTGCTGCTACCAACCCTTTCGCCGAGGGCCGTAGCTGCTTCGGATCTCAACCGTGATGGCTATCCTGAGGTCATCTTTGCCAATGAACATGATGGTCAAACTTACGATGTGCCATCTTACGTTTATTGGGGCAGCGCAAAGGGTTTTGACGCTTCACGGCGAACTCATTTGCAAGGCTTTGGTCCAGTGGGTGTGGCTGTGGCAGATCTGGAGAACAACGGCCGGCCTGACATTGTGCTGATGAATCAGCACAGTGGGAGTCGAGGAGAAATTCCTTCAGTTATTTTTTGGGGCAATCCGGCGAACCGTTATACCGAGGCCAATGCGACACTAATTTCGGCAGAGCACCCATACACTTCACACATTGCCGATCTGAACGACGACGGGTATCCCGACGTAGTATTCGCGGGTAGTCGGGTAACCATACATTGGGGGAGTGCTAAAGGATTTGAACGTCTGAGCGTGATTGATATTAATGGCATGACTGTCTCGGTCGCGGACTTTAATCGGGATGGGTATCTTGACCTCGCGCTTTCAATCGCGATTTTAGACGATCGAGAGAAAACGCATGTTCGCATCGTTTGGGGATCAAGTCGCGGCTTCTCGGTGGAGAACAGCACAAAAGTTTCTGTGAAGGCCAACGGCACGCATGGACTTGCTAAGGCCGACCTTAATAGGGATGGCTTCCTGGATCTCATTCTAGGCTGTGGCGAGACACCCACGAAAATGTCCGAAATTATTTGGGGCGGACCGGACGGATTTGGCCGGATTTCGTCCACGTTGCTTAAGACAAATGGAGTTAGCATTCCGGCCGTTGCCGATCTAGATAGAAACGGGTGGCTTGATTTGATTTTTCCCGGTGCCGTCGACCTTGAGACTCAAAATCCTCATACAAAGACATTGATTTATTGGGGAAACGATCAAGGGTTTTCTGACGATCAACGGACCGAGTTGGAGGCTTACAGTTCGATTGAGCTTGGCGTGGCCGATTTGAATCGGGACGGTTATCTTGACATCGTGTCAGGCAATTATAAGGCAGCACGCACTCGTCGGTTGCCGATCTTCATTTACTGGGGAAATGCGGCTCATCGTTATGGTAACCATAGCCGGACAGAACTGCCTGCCGAATCTTCTTGCGGCATTCAGTTGCTCGACCTCAACGGGGATATGTTCCCTGAGATCATTGTGCACAATCACCTGAAAGATGGCGATCATACTTACGGTGCATACATATATTGGGGCAGTAAACAGGGTTATTCGATTGATCGTCGCGATCATTTGCCGACCATGGGCACCCACTTAGCGATGTGCATCAGCCCGGGTAATATCTACGATCGCGGGCCCGGTTGCGACTACATCTCGCCGACGGTTACAGTGCCCGCTGGTGCAAGCCGGATGACGTTCGATTGGAAGGGTGAAACTCCGCACAATACGGCGATACGCTTCGAAATTCGGACTGCGGCGGACGAGTCGAATTTGAGGAAAGCAGTTTGGTCGCGAATTGAGTCGCGAAGGCCACAAAAGTTCATTCCCTCTACGAGGGCACTGCAATACCGGGCCATCCTGATCTCGCCGGACGGGGGCAGCAGTCCGTTGTTGCAGGAGGTCACGTTGACGTTGGAATGACCAGGACGGCCGTTCGCATAGACATCGACGCACGAAACGCTGTCGTGGGTATGGCAAACCTTTGAAGTCTGCCTAGTTGGACGACACGGTACAAATCCACGTGCCTTAAAGCGAAGACAACATAAAAGGGATTATGCTTCTGATCCGCAGATTTGGAGTCCGTTTTTAGCGATTTGGGAATTTCTAGGACTTCTGCAGGCAGGCGATGCATCAGCTTGGCTGATCGAGCCATTCGACGCTTTTTTTCGCATTCGCTTCCGGATACAGTGAAGGCACAATTACGGTGTCCACTGCCGATACATGGTGCGATGTTAGGTTTCCAACAAACGCAGCCCAAAGCCCGTAAGAGATGAGTGTCTAATGTACGGTCGTTCGATCCGGTTCAATTTACTCCAATCGTTCAATTCATGATTAGTTTACGAAGTAGCATAAGACAATGAGCATTTTCAGTTTGATGGAAGCGGGTATTCTGGCGCAGGCTACGATTGCCAACGAATCAATTGCAGCATGGCAATGGTGGGTCACCGGAGGCGTAATCCTGGTCCTGTTTGCGGCTTTGTTCACATTTTCTTATTCGACGCGAGCCGGCATAATCGCTCGCACGACGACTAAAGAAGCTATCCGGCAGCCAGTATTCCTGCTGCTGTTGGCGCTGTCGGTCTTGATTCTGGTATTGAATACGTATTTGCCATTCTTCTCGTTGGGTGAAGACATCAAGATGCTGAAGGACTGTGGTTTGGCAACGATCCTGATTTCCGGGTTGTTGCTGGCCATTTGGACGTCGAGCGTCAGCATTGCTAGCGAGATTGAAGGCAAGACGGCGATGACGTTGCTTTCCAAACCGATCAACCGTCGACAATTCGTGATCGGAAAATACATCGGCATTGTCCAAGCGGTTTTAATTCTTCTGATTCCGTTGATGATCGCGTTTTGCCTGTTGATTTTTTACAAGGTCGGCTACGACGCTCGCGAGGCGGGCACTGAGGTTCCCGAGTATTGGGATATGTCGACAATGATGCCGAACCCGTTGCGGCTGGAGGCCGTCTTGCAGATTCTTCCCGGTCTGGTGTTGATTTTTTTGGAAATCGTCGTACTGACGGCAGTCAGCGTCGCCATTTCGACGCGCATGCCGATGGTCGTCAATATGGTCACCTGCTTGGCGATTTTTGTTGTTGGGCATCTGACCCCCGTGTTGGTGGGGACTGCGCTACAGGAATTAGAATTCGTCAAGTTCATGGCCCAATTGATTGCAACGATCTTGCCGTCGTTGGAAGCGTTTAACATGAATGCTGCAGTGGCAACCGGGACAATGGTCCCACCGATTTACCTTGGCTATTCCGTGCTGTATTGTGCTGCTTACTGCACGGCGGCGATCCTTCTGGCGTTTATTCTTTTCGAGGACCGGGATCTGGCATAATCCGGTCGGCATGAGCGGCGGATCGCGTGGCGAATAGTGATGCGAACTCATTTCAGCGAGCATTTCCCAACAAGGAATTGTTTCGGGGTAGTGCGTGTTCGTCGTTGCTTTACGGTGCCTTGGGGTCGATCCTGTTCTGTGCGGGGTTGTTCAACCTGTACTTGATCGTCGGCTTGTTGGTCTCGCGAGGCGAGTTGGACTGACGTCCAACGAAACAGATCGGTTCACAGCTTTGACCGACAAACGACCGTGGGGGTTGCAGCAAGACGACAAACAACAACCTCTGGCACGTCCGATTCAACTGAAGAATCGAGGCTTATTGCTGCTGGTTTAGTCATCCGACGGCATGCCTTGGGGCGGCCATTTGGCCGCGGCTTATCGTAAACTAGATTTAATGCATGAAAAATGGTACAGCGTTGGCGCTGTTGATCATCGAGGAACCGGTCCAGCCACTGGACGACGATACCAAGTCGTTGTTAGACGATGTCTACAACCGGATTATCCGCGACCGCACATGTGTATTTCTGCCCTCGCGACTGTCGACCGTGCGCCGGGCAGACCGCGTTGTCCTGATTCACAACGGCCGGGTGGAAGCGATGGCTCCCCATGCTAAATTGGTCAAATCATCCTCCGCCTATCGACATTGGGAATACGTCTGGTTTAACGAATTTCGGAATGTGACGTCGCCGCAGGTATGAGGAAGCATGCTTTTCCGTCGCCTTTTGTTGTGTTATTTCCGCAGTGAGTCATCAATCACTTTCTGAAGGGCGACGGGTGAACTCTGCATCGATGACGGGACTCTGATTACTACTTTGCGTTTCGGACATGTCCTCGCTGTGAAATGTGTCGATATGCACGTCCGTTCGCGATTTAAGCCATGCTGCGACGCGTCGTTTTAGCAATGATCGCAGTGGGGGGACTAACAACGAGAAGCCGACTAGGTCCGTCAACACTCCCGGTGTAATCAATAGAGTGCCGGCAGTCAGGATCATCAGGCCATCGACGAGAGCGCTGGTCGGCATTTGCCCTCGAGCGAGTTGCTCATGAATTCCGCGCCACGCCTGCCAACCTTGTTGCCGAGCCAGTGCGGCGCCAAGGATTCCCGTTGCCAGGACCAGACTAACGGTAAATACAAGTCCTGTACGACTACCAATCCACAACAGCAACCATAATTCGACGAGCGGGACGACAGTAAACAAGATTAAGAGTCGAAAGAACACGTTATGTAGTCCGATTCAATGAGCCTGATTCATGCGTTTGGCAAAAGATTCGTGAAAAGGATCTCATATCACAATAACGCGATTTGTGTTCCGAATCGAGATGCTTTGCTGCGACGTTTTTTTGAGCATTCACTGTACAGACGCAAACACTGCGCTGCGTAGCCTCAACAGAATAATTTGGACTAAACAGATGGCAATACATAATTTGTGTGTGCTTTGTTTACTTCTATTCCAAACACGGACAATTCAAGGTAAGTGCATGGCACGTCTGGAGCGGTCCGACATACCCTGGAGCACCTTCAGAGAGAACATCAATAGATTTCTGGAATCGCGAAAGAATTTGGTTGACATTCGATTTTCCAGCGGGCAGAATGACGTGCCCTGATCATTCGTGTGCCGCTTGGGCCGTGTGATTGCCGGCGTCGTATTTTATCAACCCTTGGCACACGCGATAACTCCCGCCGATCCAACCGTCGGTGGGGGTTTTCTTTTTGGAGCCACCAAGTTTGTGCACCGGCCGCCCGAAAGAGAAGACAGATAGGCTGCGAAGAAAATCTTTGGCCGGCTGTAGAGTCAACAGCCCGATGTGCTGGTGGAGGTAAATTCGTCTTGACCCCGCACAGGTTCCAGTCGATTTCAGTTCAGCAACAGATCATCAGGAGTATCGAAGCGAGTCCTGCTTCGTTGAAACTGATTTTTTCGGTGAGGTAGACTTTGAATCACTCAACAGCCAGCAACGTTCTGCATTGACGTTCTCCAAAGCAGGGGAGTTTGTTTTAGCATGCTCAACATGACTGCACTCGTGCTCGGTGGCGGCCGTGGAAAACGGCTGTATCCGTTGACAAAATTTCGTGCGAAGCCGGCGGTACCGTTGGCCGCCAAGTATCGGTTGATCGACATTCCATTGTCGAACTGCATTAATAGCGGGCTAACCCGCGTGTATGTCTTGACGCAGTTCATGTCAGTCAGTCTGCATCGCCACATTCGACAAACGTATCGATTCGATCAATTCACCGGAGGTTTTGTCGAGTTGTTAGCGGCACAGCAAACGGTTGACAGTGGAACAGAATGGTATCAGGGAACCGCCGACGCAGTCCGCAAGAATATCCGCTATTTGCAACAGCGAGATACAGACCATGTGCTGATCCTATCCGGCGATCAACTTTACCGCATGGATTTTCGTGAGCTGCTCGTCACGCATGAGCATTCGGGTGCTGACGTCACAATTGCCGCCAAACCGGTTGCACGCGAAACGGCCCGTGGCCTAGGTATCATGAAAACCGACGATTCAGGCCGCGTGATTGCTTTTCTCGAAAAACCACAGACTGACGAAGAACTTGATATGGTCAGGATGAAACCTATGTGGATAGATGCCCGCGGCTTCCACAGCGATGGCCGCGACTGCCTGGCCAGTATGGGAATTTATGTATTTAACCGTAGGACACTGATTGATGTGCTGACGAAAACCGACTATCAGGACTTCGGAAAAGAGGTCTTTCCCGCGTCGATTCGCAGCCGCCACGTCCAAGTTCATTTATTCGATGGCTATTGGGAGGATATCGGGACGATCAGAGCTTTTTACGACGCCAATTTAAGCCTGTTGCGTGCTAGTTCGCCGTTCCAATTGGCGTCTACTGAAGCCCCCGTTTATTCTCGTGCTCGCTTCCTTCCGCCATCGCTGTTGGAAGACGTGTCGGTTAAAGACAGTCTGATCGCCGACGGTTGCCGCATTGGAGCCGGCACGGTTATCGAGAACAGCGTGGTCGGCCTGCGCTGCGTGATCGGTGACAATGTGACGATTCGCGACTCAATCTTGATGGGTGTCGACGAAGATGCAACACACACCGATTTCGAAACCAATCAGTTGGGGTACCGTCCTGCGATCGGTATTGGTGCTAACAGCGTTGTTCAAGGTGCGATCTTGGACAAGAATTGTCGTATTGGCTCCAACGTACGAATTGTCAACGATGGGAACATTCAAAATAGTGACGATTCAGATACCTGTGTCATCCGTGACGGTATACCAATTGTAGTAAAAGACACTACGTTACCTGATAAATGGATGCTCTGACTGAATTGAACGCCAATCATTTCCCCTGCCCTGCCCTGCCCTGCCCTGTGTTGATTCTACAAACGAGCCAAGGCCTGCAGCGCTGAAATAGTCCCGCGTTTGGGCAAGGCGTTTTTGACTCGAACGACGGCTCTATCACAACAAAACGAATCGATAGCGAATGACGGAAACTCTTAACATCGCCCAACGCTTGCGAGATTCGGCCGAGCAGTATCCGTTTCAGCGCGCGGTTGTCTATCCTGCAGGGCGGGCTGAGTCCGGCCGAAGGACCTATTCACATTTGACGTTCGAGCAACTTGATCAAGAAAGCGATCGTTTAGCCCGCGGGATTTTCCGAATGGGCGTAACTCCGGGAACGCGTCTGGTGCTAATGGTGCGTCCCGGTCTGGAGTTCATTGCTTTGACGTTTGCGCTATTCAAAGCTGGCGCCGTTATAGTGCTGATTGATCCGGGCATGGGACGTTCGAATATCTTCCGATGCCTGGAGAAAGTCGAACCGGATGGTTTTGTCGCCGCTCCAATCATTCAGGCTATTCGGGCGTTTTACGTGAGCCGATTTCGCAATGCTCGATACAACATAACCGTTGGGGGGCGTCGTTGGTTTTGGAATGGTCTGACGTACAAACAAGTACTTGGCGGCGCGTGGCAACCCTTTGAAATGACGCCGACCAAAGTGAATGATCCGGCGGCGATAATCTTTACCAGCGGAAGCACAGGGCCGCCCAAAGGCGTCTTGTACGAACACGGAATGTTTGACGCTCAGGTCGATCTGCTGCGCAACTTTTATAACATTCAGCCGGGTGAGATCGATTTACCAGGGTTTCCCCTATTCGCGTTATTCAACTCGGCGATGGGCGTCACGACCGTAATTCCAGACATGGATCCTACTATCCCCGCACAAGTTGATCCGGAAAAGATCATCGAAGCGATTGCAGATCAAGGCATCACTCAGGCATTCGGCTCGCCGGCAATCTGGAACCGGGTGGGACAGTACTGCGAGGAGAAAGGAATTAATATTCCGTCAATCAAACGTGTTCTATCAGCCGGCGCGCCAGTGCCGATTCATGTTTGCCAACGCATTAGGAAAATTCTGACTACAAGCGGGGCGGATTTGCACACTCCGTACGGTGCCACTGAATCGTTGCCGATTGCATCGATTTCGGCCAGTGAAGTGCTTGATCGGACTGCCGAAAAATCTCGTCGTGGTGCTGGGACGTGCGTTGGCAGGACGTTTCCAAAAATCCGGCTGAAGATCATTGAGATTATTGATGAGCCGATCGCATCGTTCGTCGCGATCCATGAACTGCCGCGTGGTGAGATTGGCGAGATCATCGTGCAAGGCCCAGTTGTTACGCGTGAATATTTTCGCAGTTCGGAAGAGACCACCGCAGCCAAGATTCCAGATGGTAATCGATTTTGGCACCGTATGGGTGACGTCGGCTATCTCGATAAAGACGGATGTTTGTGGTTTTGTGGCCGAAAGACACACATCGTCGTTACTCAGTACGGTAGGATGTTTACAGTTCCCTGCGAAGCAATCTTCAACGAACATCCGCGAATCTTTCGCAATGCGCTCGTTGGAGTAGGACAGAAGCCGAAGCAAAATCCGGTCATCATCGTTGAACCGGATCACGGACAATTTCCTTCGAACGGTGCTGAGCGAATGCGTTTTGAACAAGAACTGCGAGATTTGGCGATCGGCAATCCGTTGACTATCTGCATCGACACATTCCTATTCCGCCGGACGCTGCCGGTTGACACTCGGCATAACGTCAAGATCTTAAGAGAAAGGTTGGCACCGTGGGCCGTACAACAACTTGGATAACGCGAGTCTCTAATTTATCGGCCGTTCGATTTGATTGTTCTAGACCAGCGAGATGAAAGCATTAGTTACTGGCGGCGGCGGATTCCTGGGTTTGTGCATTACCGAGCAACTGCTTGCACGCGGCGACACTGTTCGAGTGTTTTGCCGAAATCGCTACCAGCGATTGGATAAACTCTGTGTCGAAACGATTAACGGCGATGTGCGAAACGCTGCAGCCGTTGACGCTGCGTGTGCTCGGATTGACACCGTCTTTCATACAGCGGCGGTTTCCGGCATTTGGGGTCCCCGAAAACTGTTCCACGAAGTTAACACCGTAGGGACTCGGAATATCGTCGAATCTTGCAAGAAGCAGGGAGTGACAAACCTCGTCTACACCAGTTCGCCCAGTGTCATCTACGATGGCAGCGAGCACAAAGGGGGTAACGAAAGTTATTCATACCCGGATCGGTACTTGTGCCATTATCCTTACAGTAAGGCTCTGGCGGAGAAGTCAGTCCTCGACGCTAACGGAATTGAGGGTTTAGCAACCGTTTCGCTGCGACCGCATTTGATTTGGGGACCGCGAGATAATCATTTAGTCCCGCGACTGATTAGGCGTGCCCGATCGGGTCGACTGCGACGCGTCGGCGATGGTGGCAACCTGGTTTCCATGACCTACGTCGAAAATGCCGCGGCTGCACATTTACAAGCCGTTGACTCATTGAGTACCGATTCGCCAGTGGCCGGGCAGGCCTATTTCATTAATGAATCAGAACCGGTGAAGTTATGGCAATGGATCGACGAATTGTTGTCACTTGCAGGACTGCCATCGATCAAGAAATCAATCTCAAAAGAAATGGCGTGGCGTACTGGGGCAGTTATGGAAGTACTCTTTTGGTTGTTTCGGATTCCCAGTGAGCCACCGATGACGAGATTCCTCGCATCGCAGTTAAGCGGTTCGCACTTTTACGACATATCAAAGGCACAGCGGGATTTCGACTATCAGCCAATCGTCTCGGTCGAGGAAGGAATGCAACGGTTGGCTCCAGAGTTGAAACGGTTGGCACGTCAGTAAACCCGCACGGCTGATTTGCAAGGCTCACACGTCTTGCATCGTTAATCCGGACGCAGCCAATCGGCAATCCATAGTTGGCTGGATGCATCGGCCGAGCGCGTGGTGGTCCACATCAGCTGGTTGCCGTCCGGGCTGAACACCGGCAACACATCGGCAGTATCGTTGAACGTGATCTGACGGACTTTGCCACCTTTGAATTCAGTGTTGCCCACCTGGATGTCCATTGTGAATAGATTAAACTGTGCGAATCGCGGTCCGCGAGAATAATCAGCTCGCGTCCAGATGAAATACGTACCGCTGGGATGGAAATATGGCGCCCAATTGACGGTTTCAAGATTGTGCGTCAACTGCACTTCGTGCTTGCCATCGGTCGAAATTGTGTAGATCTGCAGCATGTCCTTCTTCTTGCGGTCACTACGAAAGATGATCCACTTGTTGTCAGGCGAAAAGAAGGGGCCGCCATCGTAGCCGGGCTGGTCGACGAGTTGTCGGATACTTGATCCGTCCGCGTTCATGATGTACAGGTCGGGGTCGCCGTCGCGTGTTGACGTAAATACGATCTGTTTGCCATCAGACGAGTAGCTGCCTTCGGCATCGTAACCCGGCGTGTCGGTGAGCCGCGTCAGTTCGGTGCCGTTCACTTTGACCGTATAAAGATCCATGTATGGGTCGAAGACCCACTGGTAACGCCGTCTTCCGCCCGCCGTGGCCTGTTTACGTGCTTCCAATTCTGTCCGGTCCATGTGCGGAGCAGTGTGTCCGGATGCAAATAGGATTCGCTTGCCGTTAGGTGTGAAGTAGCTGCACGTCGTACGGCCTCGGCCAGGACTGATGCGTACCGGTGTCTTTGTGGTCAACCGTTGCTTGTAGATTTGGTAAAAGGGATACCCGATCGGATACGCCTGATAGACAATCGACATCCCATCCGGCGAAAAGTATCCTTCGCCCGCTCGAGGCAGGCAAAACGTGACCTGCCGGATTTTCGCCAGATGTTTGACTTCTTGATTCGCGGCAAACGCCGTTTTCGGTGCGCCCGCAATTTCCGAGTTTAGTGATAGATAAATGGAAAAAATCGCTGTCAGTAGAGCAATCGAAATTCGTATCACAGCGATCCCTGTCGAATTGAGCTTGCTTCAGACCGCCTGCCATACCTCTGGGATGATATGGCTTCTGAAGAGCACGCGTTTTTTAGCACGGTCCTCATTCGTGAACTATCCGAACGAAGACTTCTCAAAGGCTGAGAGTTTTCAACGGACCCACAGTCGCTGTCGTTGTTTCGCCCAAAGGGTAGACTTCAATCAATCTTACGATGTCGTCGGTCGTCATCGAACTGAGTGTCTTTAGGTCATCTTCGACCGAGCGGTATTCTTGGCGATAGACCCAGTTGCTTCCAAGTGATGCGAGCCGGCCCATGGGTCGTTCACTGCGAAGCACGATTCGGGAAGCCACTTTGCTCTTCGCTTGTTTCAATTCTTCCTCGGTCACACCTTTGCCATTGACCGCTTGGTAGATATCGCGAATTCGTTTCATGTTTTCGGCCATGGCGTCCGGCTCGCTGCACAAATAGGTCAAATACGTGCCGCTACCGTCGTATTCGTTGTAGCCAAGTTCAGCCGATTCCGCATCACCAGGATCGACCAGCTCCCAGTATAATCGGCTGCCCGTTTCATCACCGACAACAACGGATAGCAACTCGGCAGCGTACCGCAACTCATCTTCGGCCGGAGGTGCCGGCATCATTTGCATGAGGTGTTGCTGTAGGTTGCTATGTTTAGTGATGACCTTCAGAGTGCCGGTCGGCCTGGCTTCTTCGGTCCAACGATCACACGTTCCTGACGGCCAAGTAGAACATTGCTGTTTGGCCAGATCCAGAATCCGAGTCCAGTCGGTGTTGCCGGCGATTGCCAGAACGATATTGCCTGCCTTGTAATGTTCGCGGTGATATGCCCGCATTTGTTCCGATTTTAAGCCGCCAATGCTCTCAGTTGTTCCTAGGATGCTTTGTCCCAAGGGATGTCCTGCAAAGTGCATTTGCATACTCTTTTCATATAGAGTGAATGCTGGTTGATCTTCGTACATGCCGATCTCTTCAAGGATAACGTTCTTTTCCATGTCAAAATCATCCTGACGCAGCGAGGGATAGATGATGTTCGACAGCAATTCGAATGTTTGCGGCATGTATTCGGGCAGGATCGCTCCGTAGAACAACGTTAGATCTTCGCTGGTTGATGCATTGTACTTCGCGCCGACTTCGTCGAAGATTCGGTTCACGTCGTCAGCCGTAAACTTGTCCGTTCCTTTGAAGGCCATATGCTCCAGAAAGTGGCTGACGCCGGAAACGTCCGGAGTTTCGTCACGCGCTCCGGTGCGCACGAAGTAACCGATCGCTACGCTGTGCACGTTCGGATTCAACTCGGCGATCACTTGCAGGCCGTTAGCGAGTTTTTCTTCACGAAACTTCTGCATTACAAATCCTCATGTCTCTGCCGAAGCGCCAGCCTACGACGGCTCGAGTGGCTGAGGTCCAATTGTTAAAATGGTGAAGTCTCGAGCAGGATGTTGACGCACGTAGTTCAGTACGTGTTCGACCGTAAGCGCTTCAATCTTGTCGCGAACTTCCTTCAACGTAGTTACGCGTCCTAGATGGAACCAATCGCGGGCGATCGCAGATGAACGAGCGATTGTTGATTCCTGCTGCATGATTAGCGAACTTTTCGCCCGAGCTCGGCAGCGATCCAGTTCACCCTCTTCGATTCCATCTTGCAGACGCACCAGCTCACCCAGTGTGATGTCGAGAGTTTCCTGAGCCCGTTCAGTGGTCGTGCCTGCGTAGCACAGCACGCGGCCTTCATCGGGAAGACTGTTCAGCGTCGCATAGATGGAATAACACAGACCGCGACGTTCACGTACTTCGGTGAATAGGCGGGAACTCATACCACCACTCAAGATGCTCACCGCGGCCCATGCGGCATAATAGTCGGGATCGCGATACGGTACGGCGTCGTAGGCAATCCCAATATGCGTTTGAGTGGACTCATGATGAATCTGATCGAGCGAGGGGCCGCTTGATCCCGATTCGAAAGTCAGCTCCGGTTTCTCATCCCAGCTGCCAAACTCCTCTTCGACCAGTGACATGAGCTGGTCGAATTGAACACGGCCAGCGATGCCCAGGATTGCTTCGTTTGGACGTAGACAGCGATCGAATTGTTCACGGGCCGAATCGATACTGATGGCATCCAGATCGCCAAGGCTTCCATCGGAGGGCAGTCCCCAGGGCGAATTATAACATCGCCGGCGAAGTTCGATGATGACCTTCTGGCGTGGCTCGTCCTCCAAGGCCCGTAGCGTCTGTTCTACTCCGCCTCTGGCCGCCTCGAATTGTTCGGCCGGTAAACGCGGCCGCTGTACGATGTCGGCATAAATTTTGAGCACCGGTGCCAGGTTTTCAGCCAAAGTGGCTCCACTAAACGTCAGATATTTTCCGCCGACGTTCTCGCTGCGCTGAAGCCCTAAATTATCAAGGTCTGCCGAAAGTCGTTGACTGTCTCGATCGGCAGCACCGCGAGTCATTAATTCACACAGGACGGACGCCGTCCCGTTCTTGTTTGGTGGATCGTAAATGCTGCCACCGGGAACTAACAGAGAAAATGCGGCCGACTGTACGTCCGACATTGGCTCAACGACCAGCGTCAGCCCATTGCCAAACGTATGAGTTTGAATATTTTGTTCCTGCATGGACTGACTCAGTCTCGATGCTTCTCATCCTTATAATGAGCCCGTGCTACCTTTTCGGCTTCCACGGCTTTGTACATTGTACGGGTCAATCGGAATCCGACCGAGCGATACAATTTGACCGCTTGCTGATTTTCAGCCGTGACTTCCAAATAGACATGACGCAACTTAGCTTTCTGAAATCCGGCCAAAGCTTTCAGTAACACTGCACGACCCAAGCCGATACCGCGATGTTCGGGGACGATCCCGACATTCTGCACGGCTCCTAGTGCCCGACTTTGTGCCAGTCCTTGGATTGTTCCACAATCGGTCAGTTCAGATCCATTAATGGGCTGATACGTAATCAGCCATGTGGCTTCAGGGAAAAACGACTCTTGGCTGGTAATTTCGCGCATAAGCCGTCGACAGCCATTAAAATCTCCCAGAAGGTTGAAAACTCGCGAATCGATTTCCGATTGGAAACTGTGGTGCTTCACAACGGCGTGACGGTCTAACAATGACGGGTGCCAGGGAACGTATCGATACCCTCCAGGCAATGTCGGCTCGGAGATGTTGACTTCCGAAAAGTCGAGCTCCATTCGGAATCGTCTAAAATATGCCATGACCATCGCCAAGATGCCTCATCGACATATTATCGAGGCAAACAATCAAAGCCAACTGAGAGTTGCGACGCACGTCCAACACGATTCTACCAATGCACTCTATGGTGTCAATGACCTACTGACGGAGGCAGTCAATAGACCGTGAACCACCGTTAGGTCTGTGGAAACATTGGAAAATCCGCGATCCTATTTTCCGTCTTGAATGTCGATGATGGACAATTATTCCTTCAGTACACAGGTGAATTCACGCAGTGTGGCGGTCAAGACGGGTTGTGGACAGGACCAGACTAGAAAGAACATTGCTTCGCGGACAGCGCGGTTTGCCGGATGGCCTGCCACAAATCCGGCGCCTTTGGATGCGACTAGGTAAGCTTGTGCGGAACGGAGGACCAATGAGTTGGCTCGCTGGCGAATGGATTCAGTGCTGAGCGAAGGAATTTTTTCGGCAGACTCGCTACGTGCTGCGGCATACAGATCAGATGCGATCAACTTGCGTTCATAGGCTAACGTTTGATGGATCTCGACCAAATCCAGGCGTTTCTTAGCTTCAGACTGAAAACGCTTAAGTGTGTCAGCCGCGGCTCCAAGGGCTAAAGCCGATGTCATCAGCGATCCGGCACCTCCACCACTACCACGCTTTATAACTTGTTCGGCCGGTCCCACGACCAGATGCTGTTCGTCAATTTCGACGTTCTCGAACCGTACGGGACCAGTCTGCGAAGCATTCAGGGCCAGTAACGGTTCTGGCTCCTCAACAGTGAGACCGGCACTCGACATCGGTATTACCGCCAAAATTTGTTGATTGTCATCACACGTTCCGCCAGTCAATATAAAATCGGCGTACTTCGCGCCAGTAACCCATGGCACCAATCCGTTGAAAAGGTATGCTCCATTGCGCCTGCGAACTCGTACCGACGGTTTGCTTAGATGTTGCCGCGACGTCGTCAAATGAGAAATTCCGATCGTGGCAAACACTTCGCCGCGACAAAGTGCAGGCAGTAGTGCGGCCTGCATTGCCTTATTTTCGGCACCAGCAATTCGTTGACAGGCTCCATTTCGCTGAGTGAGAACAAATGCTGTGACCAAACATGACTGGGCTAGTTTTTCGTAGCCGAACATAAGTTGTTGCGTCGAGAACCCGCCGCCGCCCCATTGTTCAGGGATCACCCAGCCCAGGACTCCGGTTTCTGCCAGCCGCTGCAGCTGGTTAGCTGGCCATGCGCCGTCAATCTCTAAAGCACCGGCTGTTTGCGATAGTTCGACGAGCAATTCGTCGAAGTCTGAACAGAGGAACTGGCCTTCGGGCATTGGTTGATCTTTCGATGCTACTCTGTTTGTAGCCTCTGTTTTCTAAAAGACCGGACGTGATCACAGGGTTTCCAGGAAAGCCGACATTTCGGTCTCTGCATGACTATTGCCGACTTTTTTGGCGGCGTCAATTCCACGTGCGATCACGGTTCGAGCTTCTTCAATGACTCCTTCTTCCATCAGGATTTGACCTTTCTGGAAATAGGCGGCCACATAGTCGGGATCGCGTTCGATAACCTGCTGTAACCGTTCCAGTCCATCACGCTTGTTACCCTCCGAGACGTATGCCATTGCTAATGCGTATTGTAAGAAAACATCGTCAGGATCGGATTTGAGTAATTCTTCCAATTGTTTGCGTGTTGGCATCGGAGAAAACCTTCCGGATTGTGACGATTGTGAGCTGCGCGGTTTGGCGCGGACGAGTTTGATGTTAATTCAATTGCGGACAAGAATTTTCTATCCGCCGTCAGTTGTTCTGATCGTAGCAAATGTGCGCTACGAGTTTGGTAGCCGATTTAAGTCAGCAACAATAGTAGGCCGTCTACGTTGCCGGCTCAACAGACGGCGCTGATCAATTCCTTACAAAGTTTCGGATCACGTCTGCATCTGCCTGCACAGCCGTCAAAACCATAACTTAGTTCCAGCTAGGCAAGTTATGAGTTATCAGAACGGCGATTTCAAGGCAGCTTGCACGACAAGCCGATGCTGCCAATCTCGGAGTATTGAAGGATCGCACTCCGGTTTCATTAATGGAATCTTTTCCCTGTACCGTGACGTTTGATGCAGGGGCTTTACCCACAGAGTTGATCCTGCCCATGATAAAGCGAATCGTTGATTCCACGTTGTGTGCGGTCGTTATCTTTGTTGGCCTTAGTGCCTATTGTCTAGCGACTGAATCGCGAGAAACTCCGGTTGTCCGAGCGATCAAACGAGCCAAATCCTCGGTCGTGAATATCCATAGCGAAAAGACCTCGCTTGATGCGAGTGCTCTGATTTCGAACGGTAAAGGTCGCAAAGTCAACGGCGTAGGCACCGGCATCGTCGTCGATGAGCGAGGTTATATCGTAACGAATTATCACGTCGTTATTGGTTTCGACGCACTACACGTGACGTTACATGACGGCAGCACCTATGACGCGCATATTGTCTCGTATGACCGAAAGCATGACCTTGCGATTATCAAAATCAACGCGACGAAACCGTTGGATGTAATGCCCCTAGGAACGTCATCCGATTTGATGTTGGGCGAAACAGTAATCGCTGTCGGCAACGCATTTGGCTACAAGGATACCGTGACAGGAGGTTTGGTGAGCGCTCTGTCCCGTGACGTCGACGTCAACGAAAAGCAGTCGTACAAGAATCTGATCCAGACGGACGCAAGCATCAATCCTGGTAACAGCGGCGGTCCACTAATTAATCTGGACGGCGAAGTTGTCGGTATTAACGTCGCCATCCGGGCGGGAGCCCAGCGAATTGGATTTGCAATTCCGATAGACGATGTGCGGAAAACAATCGCCGAATTGCTGAGCATCAAGCAACTCAATAACATGTACCATGGATTGGTCGGGACAGACTTCAAAAAAGGCGACAAACGGATGCTGATCGTCAAAAGCACGCAGACAGAAAGCCCTGCTGAGACCGCTGGGCTAAGAGCCGGCGACATTATCTTAAAAGCTGGATCGGTCAATGTGGTCGATGGAGCGGACTTCGAACGGGCCTGTTTAGGATGTTCGGCCGGCGACGAGGTTCCGATCATTGTCCGTCGAAATAATACGTCCAAATCGCTGACATTGAAACTGTCTGAACTCAAAGGTCGCTCGTCGTCCCCATCCGAGCCGATTGCGCACACGACCATCGAGGATGGAGCCCATGCAATGTCGTGGAGACTGTTCGGAGTACAATTGACAGAAGTGGTGGGTAGCGATCGATCTCTGCTGAGTGCTCGATACCGAGGTGGGATGCGAGTGACCCGAGTTAGGCCTCAAAGTCCGGCGTCTTTGAATGGAATTCGCGAGGGAGACATCCTTGTGGGCCTACACGTTTGGGAAACAATTAACTACGATAACATTCATTACGTCACTGAGCATCCTCAGTTGAAATCGTTCAATCCTCTAAAGTTCTACATTCTTAGGGGCGATGAAACGCTTTTCGGTCACCTGCAACTGGTGTTTTCAGGCACGTGAGCTAGAATCGACGGAACGACGAGTCCGCTCACGTGCTGCCAAGGTCGACCACGACAGTGTCCAATGGTGACTCAGAATTCGCGCTGATCGATTGGTTCCGTCAATACGAGACAGACCATCCACGCGTTCCGGTTGGGATTGGTGATGATGCCGCTGTGGTCAGCTTTCCTACTAAGCAGGACACGCTGATTACGGTCGACATGTTAATCGAAGGTGTACACTTTACTGTTCCACCTGCAACCGCGCGGCAGGTCGGACGGAAAGTTCTTGCCGTCAATCTCAGTGATATCGCCGCAATGGCCGGGCGGCCTTTGGCGGCGGTCGTTAGTGTCGCGGCGTCCCGAAACCGCGGTGCTGAATTCGTGCGACAGTTGTATCTTGGCATGAAAAATCTGGCGGACCGGTTTGATGTTTCCGTAGTGGGCGGCGACACAAATGTATGGCACGCGCCCGCTGCCGTCAGTGTCACAGTGTTGGGTGAAGTTACGGGAACAAGACCGGTTTGTCGGAGGGACGCTCAAATAGGTGATTGGATTTTTGTCACGGGAACGTTCGGCGGCAGTCTTGCCGCTAAACAATTTGAGTTTCAGCCGAGAGTCAAAGAAGCGATCGAACTACACCAGCGTGTCAATCTTCATGCGATGACAGACGTGAGCGACGGTTTGTCGACAGATTTGCACAACATTCTAGACGAAAGCCACGTTGCAGCAGTGGTGTACGAACAGGCCATACCGATTAGTGATGTCGCAAAACAGATCCAGGACGAGAAAACTCCACTGGAACACGCACTAAGCGATGGGGAAGACTTCGAGTTGCTGTTCACCGTTACAGCAAAGGATGGGCAATCACTGCTCGAATCACCGCCGTTCGACATTTTACTTTCACGTATCGGAAAAATCGTCAAGGGTTGCGGGTGCCAGACACAAGATGCCGTCGGCAACAGAAAAGAACTCCATCGCACCGGTTGGGAACACAAGCTCTAAGAAACGAGTGTCACTAAGGTCGCAGACCGTGATCAGTAATGCTCAATACCGCCGCCGCTGGCGGGACGATGGGATGTTCAGTTTTTTGCGATATTTTGTGACCGTGCGACGCGCCAGATTGTAGCCTTGTTTGGCCATTGCCTCGACGAGGGCATCGTCGCTGAGTGGATGATTTTTGTCTTCGTTATCTATGATATCCTTTAATTTCAGACGGATAATGCCCCAGGCAATATCCTCGCCGTCGACTGTTTTTGTGCCACCGCCGAAAAATCGCTTCAAAGGGAACAGGCCGCGTGGTGTCTGAATCCATTTGTCATCGACGGCCCTGGAGACCGTGGTCACGTGTACGCCAACGACGTCGGCAATTTGCTGCATTTTCAGCGGTACAATGTGCTCGGGACCCTTATTCAGAAATTCCGTTTGATAGTCAACAATGGCTTTAGCCACGCGTTTGAGCGTGCTGTATCGCTGTTCAATCGATTCGATCAACCACTTGGCCGAATCGATTTTCTTCTTGATCCATTCCTTGGTCTCCCGATCGGTCCCGTTCCGAAACATCTCGCGATATCGTTTGCTGATGCGTAAACTGGGTATGTATTCGTCTTCCAACCGAATCACGTACTTTCCATTTTCATCTAGCTCGACGAAAAAATCCGGAGTCACCTTTTGGACCCGTTCGGCGTTGAATCCTCGGCCGGGATGGGGATTCAGTCGTCGCAACTCATCCATCGCCATTTTGATGGTTTCAATGGGGTAACCAGTCTTGCTTTGAATGATAGGTAGACGGTTTTGACTGAGGTCTTCCAGGTGAGAATAAATCAGAAGGGTCAGAACATCCTTCATCGGCGTTAGGTCATTGATTTGAAGCAGCAGGCACTCCTTTAAATTTCGAGCTCCAACACCTGGAGGGTCAAGTTTTTGAATGAGCAAAAGCGTGCGCTGTGCATCCTCGTAGTTAATCGACCGACCGTAGGACTGGATATAGGCCTGGACGATGTCGGCCAGCGAGCTTTGCAGCTGTCCGTCTTGATCCAAATTGTGAATCACGTAGTCACCGAATTCGCGAATTTCACGATCGGCGTTGAAGAAATGAAACTGGTCGAGCAAGTATTCTAACAACGTTTGAGGCGGCGCTACGACATTAGCCAACTCGTCGTGCTTTCGTTCAAGTGCTTCAGCAATCCGATTGCTCGATGGTTTCACTGCGGACGTTACATTGTCATCGGGCCACTCTTCTGACATTTCGAGTAGCCGTTCAAAATCCGCTTCGTTGTCATGTTCGTTGTCGACGACCAATTCCTTCTGTTCAACATCTGTCGACGTGACCTCCTCGCGAGCTCGTTCGAGTTCAAGATCCCTCTCCGTATCGGAGGCTTCGGACGATTCAGTGCCGGCAACCAACAAAACGTTGTCTTCCAATTCCTGATCAATCCGTTCCTGCAGCGCCAGGATGGGAAGCTGCAAGATTTCCATCGATTGGATCATGCGCGGAGCCAGCTTCATTTGCTGGCTCATTTTCATTTGTTGCGAAAAATTAAGTTGCATGATCAAGCCGCTGCGATACGACAATTCCCACAGGAGTAATCATTGTTATCCGCATTCGTCTAACTAGAACTGTTGTCGGCCGCGCATCGCGTCGGCTAACATCTCCTTGTTGGCGAATTCTAGCACACTACCGGACGCGATGCCGCGAGCAAGCCGAGTTATGTTAACCGCTTCCCTTTCCAACAGGTTGGAAATATAAAGAGCCGTTCCATCTCCTTCTAACGTTGGATTCGTTGCCATTACGATTTCCTTCACACCGTCTTGCCGAACACGTCGAATCAATGCGTCAATCGTCAAATGTTCGGGGCCGATTCCTTCTAACGGTGAGATGCGTCCTTGCAAAACGTGATAGACGCCGTCAAAAGCACCCGATGCGTCCAATGCCATGATGTCGCGTGGTTGTTCCACGATGCAAACCAACTGTCGGTTCCGTCCCGGGTTGGCGCAAATTCCACAAACCTCTCTTTCTGTCAAATTATAGCATATTCTGCAGGGAGCGACGGCCGTCGTTACAGTGCGAATCGCGTCAGCCAACTCTAATGCCTCGGCCGGATTACAGGCTAAAATATAATGTGTTAAACGCTCCGCAGACTTCCGCCCGATTCCCGGGAGCGTCGCAAACTGATCGATCAAATGGCTCACAGCAGGTCCATAAGGATGCGCACCAAGCTCAGGTTGCTGTTTGGGCATTCGCAGTCCTATTTCGAGGGATTCTCACCGAGTCCGAATTTCGACAATGCGTCACCAAGTCCGGGGATGTCAACCTCACCGGCCAACTTCGTTACCTCCTGCTTGGCCGATTCTTTCGCTTTTTCCAACGCTGAGTTCGTGGCTGCAACCACTAAATCCTCAATCATTTCTCGATCGCCGCTTTCAAGCAACGATTGTTCGATGCGACACGACAAAATACGCTGTTGACCACTGGCTTCTACGGTTACCATTCCTCCGCCCGCATTGGCTTGGACACGTAACTGTCCTAGGTTGTCCTGCAATTCATTCATCCGGCCCTGCATATCTTGGGCCTGCTTCATCAAAGTGGCAATATTTCCAAGACCTTTTAGCATTGAGTGTTATTCCTTTTGAGGCGATGGCTCGGCAATCGCGACGACTCGCTCAACTGATGCGCCAAAGACGGACATCGCTCGTTGAACGAACGAATCGTCAACCGTGTCAACCTGAATATGAACGGTCGATTGTGGTAATTCTGATTCATGGGTTGGATTCGTCTCGTCTTCGGCGACACGCAGCACAATGCGAATTCTTTGACCGGTGATGTCGGATGCGGCTGTCTCTAAATTATTTAGGACTTCCGGCCGTTCGCAAAATTGCTTGTTGAAATGATAGTTTTTCGGGAACGTCAGCTCCAGAATATTTGGCTCGGAAATTGCTACAGCATTTACGTGCTTGATGTATTCTTGCAGCGTATCGTTAAGAGTATCGACGATTTGAGAAAAAAGTTGCGACTCGAATCCAGCTCGAAATTCAATCCGGTTTCTGATTTTTATCGGCGCAGTCAGGTGGAAATCGATGTCATCTTCATTTTTTTTTTCGTTTGGCCGATCGGCGTCTGGTGCAGCATTGACGGCATTCGATGGTGCCAAATCAGCATCCGAAGGAACGACTGTGGTGTTAGTTTGCGGGTTACCGTCGTTCGACAATCGACTCGACCGTTCTGGCGTATTGTCAGATATCGTCCGGATTCCATTTAACTCGTCATATTTGAGCTGATGGAGCAATCGATCAAGACTCTCGAGATTTTCAAGCAAAGAAATTCGAATGAGTGCTAATTCGACCAATGCGCGACCGTACTCAGTGCGCTGCATGCGAGCCTTGGTGTCGGCAAGAACCTGCATCGCGGCGACCAGTGTCTGCAGTCCCCATCTGGCGGACTGTAGGGATAACCGATCGCGATGTGCCTCGGAGACACTCGAAAGTGATACGGATTTCGCGTCCGCGGCCAGTACGATCAGGTCACGCAGATAATTGAGTAGTTGATCAGTGAGCTCACCTAGTTGAATCCCTTCAGTCAGAGCCTGGTTGACCAGTCCGAGAACCACATCGCGCCGGCGACTGATAAGGGCGTCCACAATCTCGATCAGACGGTCGTCGCTTGCCGTTCCCAACAACCGGTGAACCTCGGTTGCGGTGATGCGATTCTCGCCAAAGGCTAACAACTGGTCGAACAGTGACTGACTGTCTCTCATCGATCCAGCTGCTCGTCGCGCGATTAGGTCAAACGCCTTCAATTCGACGTCGACCGACTCGGCTTGAGCAATCTGTTTTAAATGTTCGACGATGCTGGACGTCTGGATCGTCCCAAAGTCGAATCGTTGACAGCGAGACAAAATCGTATCGGGAATCTTATTGGGTTCAGTTGTGCAGAAGACAAACTTTACATTGGCGGGTGGCTCTTCCAGAGTCTTCAATAAAGCGTTGAAGGCCTCCTTCGTCAACATGTGCACTTCATCGATGATATACAGTTTATAGGTCGATCGCATGGACATGACGTTGACGTTCTGCCGCAATGAGCGGATGTCGTCGATGCCGCGGTTCGAGGCACCGTCGATTTCCAGAACATCGATGTCACTGCCGGCCGTGATTCCGTTGCAGATCTCGCAGTCATTGCACGGATTGCCGTACTTCGCACTAGGGCAATTGAGTGACTTCGCCAAGATGCGTGCCATCGACGTCTTACCGACGCCCCGCGACCCGGTGAACATGTAGGCGTGGGCAACTCGTTGGGCCTGGATCGCGTTGCGAAGGGCTTGTACCACGTGTGCTTGGCCGACTACCTCGTCAAAAGCCTGAGGACGATATCGCCGCGCCAGAACAGTGTATTGCGAGGAGTTTTCGTCCATGTTGCTCGCTCTACAGAAAAGCCTGACTTTTGCCGCGTGACGATCGTTAGCGAACCGGGCCTCTTAGCTCGCACGGATAGTAGTATATCAGATGACACGTCTTTGTTTCAGCGATGTCGGTCATTATTCCGACGTACTTACGGAATACCTTGTGTGCAGCGCTTTTGATTACAAATCCGGATTCATACGGAAGCGGGTGGTAGTGCAGATTTCGAGGAGCTAAAGGCTATCTCCGCGTGCACCTGAAAACACAATGCTTAGGGCTGCTTCGGTTAAGATCTGACCCGGTTCACACGGCCTCACCGCATTTGGAGATAGCCTACCGCTCCTCGTTCACTCAAGATACTATTGGGTTGAATTATGTTAACCGTGATTCGCTTGTCACGCCAGTTCGATCAATGGACTAAACCGTTCCGTCACTGTCCTCAGGGTGATTGTTCGTTTGCGAGTGCAGAATCTGCGGAAGGTGCCGGTGAGCGCCGAGAACCCGAAGTATGAGTCAACAGTCGGGAATCACGAGGTCGAGGGTTGTGGGTTTTCCTCGTTTCTGCAGGTATCAAGTGCTACTCTGGTTGAATTGAATAATACAGTCATCCCACCAGCTTGTGATTGATCCTGCCACTTCGTGCGATGGGCAGATGACAAAACTTCGACATTACGGGAGCAGTTGAACCTTGTCTCCGTATTCTAGGAAACGGCGAACGCTGCACTTGCCGATAACGATTAGCGTGCTTTTGATGGCGCTGAACGTGACGTTGATGGTCTTCTGGATCGTACTGCTGGCTGATAGGGATTCGATCAGCGGCCTGGCCATCGGCACAGTTGCATTCGCTCTGATCTTGCTCGGCCTATCGTTCTATTTGTTCCTAACCATCAAGGAAATTCGGCTTAATCGGCGACAGGCAAATTTCGTCGACAGTGTCACTCACGAGTTGAAGACACCCATTGCGTCGTTACAACTCTATCTCGAAACACTGCAGATGCGTACTTTGGACAGTCAACAACGAGATGAGTTTTACGGTGTAATGGAACACGAACTCAGGCGCTTGGACCGGCTGATCAGCCAGCTGTTGGAAGTAGGCCGCTTGGACGCAATTGGTCACCAGTCTGCGGCTGAGGATATTTCGCTGGCACCGTTGCTGCAACGATGTGCACAGACCGCATGCACGCATTATAAATGTGCGGAAGACGATGTGTTCAGTTACGACGTCCAACCGGCGATCATTAATGCTCGACGAATGATCTTGGAGATGATCTTTGGAAACTTGTTGGACAATGCGGTGAAATACGGTGGCGACAGCCCGGCCGTCGAAGTGCAAGTGCGTGTTGAAGATCGCGGCCGCATTGTGGTCCGCATTGCTGACAACGGTGAGGGGATTCCTGTCGACGTGTCTAAAAAGATTTTCCAAATATTTTATCGTGGTGGAAGCGAATTGGAACGAAGGAAGAAAGGCACTGGAGTCGGCCTATACATCGTTCGCACGCTTGTTCATTTGCTGAAAGGAAATATCAGCGTGCGCGACCGCAACGGCCAACCTGGAAGTGTTTTTGAGGTCGAATTACCGGGACGACTTGGAACATGAAGCTCTTGATCGTTGAAGATGAGACGGCTTTGGCCGACGGTTTGAAGTTTAATTTCGAACAGGAGGGCTACATGGTTGAACTGGCCGGCGACGGCCCTACGGCATTGGGTTGTTTTCAAAGTGCCGATCCCCCATTCGATCTTGTGATTCTGGACTTGATGTTGCCTGGCATGAGCGGTTACGAGACTTGCCAGTCCATTCGCGCAATTGATAACCAGATTCCTGTGCTTGTGCTCAGCGCCAGGACGCTCAGTGAAGACAAAGCTCAGGCTTTCGATTGTGGGACCGATCAATACATGGCCAAGCCCTTTGCGCTGCCAGAGCTGTTGAGCCGTGTGCGGAATCTGATCGAGCGTCGAACAGTCCTCACGAGTTCGGCATATTCAAACGGAAAGCGGCGGCGCCAGACGTACGAATTTTCTGGCATCCGCGTGGACTTCGATACGTTTGAAGTGATCGTGGGTCAGTCGATCCACAACCTGACCACGATGGAGATGCAGCTTTTGTGTTACTTCATAGAAAACGAAAAGTTGGTCCTTTCTCGCGAGCAGATTCTGAAAGATGTCTGGGGTGAAACTGCCGAAATTACTACTCGTTCGATCGATAATTTCGTTATGCGATTGCGGAAACTGATCGAGTCGAATCCGTCCGACCCCCGTCATATTCTATCGGTCAGAGGCACAGGCTACCGTTTCATTGCCGATCCAAATGCGACGGCAAGTGCCAAGATTGCCAACTAGTGCTCGTGACAGAAATTTGACAAAACTTTGACACAGGCCAGATGCGCGACTTGGTGATACGCTGTAAAATGCTGAGTGTTTGTGCTGAAAGTGTAGTTTCCAGGATCGCGCAAACTCGTTAGGATCGTCGCCCTTTGTGATTTTGAAACATGCGGCGTGGAAATTCTTGGCAGGAAATTTCAGGGAGTGACAACTTGTGACTAACAAATTTGTGGATACGGTTGTCATAGAACCACAGATTCGCGGTATCAAAACGTCTGAAGTTGCGACTTCGGGAGCCTCGGTGCTTGCCGAAAACTCAGACGTGTCCGTCGTGTGTGAAGAAGAAGTTCTGGGTGGTAGGCAATCTTCGCCCATGACCATTCGTCGCCCACAGGTAACCCGTCTTCGCGATCGTTTTCCGAATGGAGTATGCTGGGGGAACGTCGTTTGGATGGCAGTTATGCACACCGGGGCAATCGCCGCATTTTGGCACTTCACCTGGCAGGCATTCGTTGTTTTCATCTTTCTGCACTGGGTATCCGCATGCCTGGGAGTGACCCTTGGTTACCACCGCTTGTTGACTCATGGCAGTTTTATAGTGTCTCGTCCGTTGAAGTATTTTTTCACGATGTGTGGGATGCTTTCCTCCGAAGGCAGTCCGTTGTTTTGGGTGGCGACGCATCGCAAGCATCATGTGCTGTCGGACCAAGCCGGCGACCCTCATTCGCCAAACGACGGTTTCTGGTGGTCACACATGCTGTGGTTCGAACCCAAACAAACAGCGGAAAGTGAGCAGGAATTATATCAACGGTGGGCTCCGGACCTCTACAAGGACCCGGTGCAGAGATTTTTCGACAAGACGTTCTTTTTGTTTGCACTTCTATGTGGTGGCATTCTGTGCGGTCTTGGCGAGTTCTTTTTTCAGGCCGGTTGGTCGTTTCTGTTGTGGGGACTGTGCGCCAGAATGGTCGCCTGTTACCACGTCACGTGGTTTGTTAATTCGGCGACCCATATCTGGGGCTATAGAAATTACGAGACCACCGATCGGTCACGAAACTTATGGTGGGTCGCGCTGCTCAGCTATGGCGAAGGCTGGCACAACAACCATCATGCGTACCAACGACTCGCCCGCCACGGACATCGTTGGTGGGAATTCGACGTCACCTACATGGTGATTTGGTCGCTAAAAAAACTAGGACTTGCTCGCGACGTTCAAGACACGCTTCCACTCAAGACAGTCTAGGTGCTTTAGTCGTGGCAATGAGTGTCGTCCGGAAAAATCCCTTCGCGAACTTCCGCGACGTAAGTGTGCGTGGCTGAGATCGCTTGGTCACGTAGTTCGGCAAAGCGTTTCAAAAACTTCGGATTGAAACCGTCCGTCAGTCCTAGCATGTCGTAGCTGACTAAGACCTGTCCGTCACAATTCGGCCCGGCCCCGATTCCGATTGTCGGGATGTCAAGTTTCTGGGTGATAAGTTTCGCGACGCGACGTGGGATCAGTTCCAGCACAATCGCGAATGCTCCAGCATCCTGGGCTGCTCTCGCGTCATTCAGCAGTTGATGCTCGTCTCGTTGCACCTTGCCCATGCTACCAAGCTTTCGAACTGACTGCGGCCTTAGACCAACATGTGCCATGACTGGGATGTCAGCCGCTGTCACCGCGCGAATAATTTCAGCCTGATTGACGCCCCCTTCCAACTTGACGGCAGATGCGTCGGTTTCTTTCAGTATGCGCCCCGCGTTGGAAACTGCCTGCTCGGGACTAACTTGAAACGACATGAACGGCATGTCGACGACGACCAACGCGTGCTTAACGGCACGGACGACCATCTCGGCATGATAGATCAGTTCATCAAGCGTTACCGGCAACGTCGTCGCCTTGCCTTGAACAACCATGCCCAAAGTATCCCCCACCAGGATGCCATCGACTCCAGCAGCATCAAACAGTTCCGCCCACAGGTGGTCATAGGCCGTCAGCATTGCCAGCTTACGTCCAGTAGCTTTCGCAGCGACGAATTTTGGCACTGTCACAGGCATCGATCTTGTTGATTCAGTGTTCAATTCCGAATTATCGGTCATAGGATATCCTGTGCCGATTTCTGGTCGTAGCGACGGTCTGACAAGTGCGAATTGCGGATTCTAGACCGATATACATCGTCACACAGATCGATCACAGGTGTGGTTACCGACTGGTTCCAGGTCAGTATCCGAAGTCTGTTGCAGTTTACAAGTGTTGCAGAGATTCATATGGCAAAACAGCACACATGCAGTATGTTGCAACATTCAGATATTTCTCATGAATGCCCGTTGTCAAAATTTCGATTCCTAAAGCATTTAATCGCGGGGAGTTACAGAAACACTTCAGCCCATTGGCGACTTCTTGGCATGGAAGGTGCCGTGGTTATTCAACGCCGTGGTGGCAGGCGTTGGCCCGCACTTGCTTCAACGGCGAATTTCGAAGCGTTTCGAGCGATTGTTTCGCTCGAAACGCTTTCTTTTTTGGGCTCGTAGAGTTCCTTACAATTTTGAAACTGACAAATCGTTTGAGCGTCTGATATGCTGCGAAGGCTCCTTCGGAAGAACCCAACTTGGCCAATCAGGATTGACTATGACGAAAGACTCCCAAACCGGTGTAGAACATTTGCAGAACGCGCTCGTGAGGTTTGGACCAATCGCTAGTGCTCTCATTGTTGCACCAACAACCGCTGGTTTGCTCAAAGATTGGGTACAGCCGTTTTATGGATTCATTTTAGGTGCCGCTATCGGTGGCGGAGTCGCGTACGGTCTGATCTGTGGTTTCTTTCTGCTAATTGATCGAAAACGCGATCGTAGTAAGTCCGAATTGCCGAACAATACGACGTCCAATTTATCGTTACCCTGTGATTGTGGTGTTATGATTTCTGTTCAACTTGCACAATCCGGAGGCCAGGTCACCTGTGAATCGTGTGGAAAATCTGTGGATGTCCCTTCCCTTGGGAGATTAAGAGCAATTGCGAACGAATCATGAGCTCGCGGCATTGGCAGGATGCCTTAATTCGTTTTATTGCGATGTTTTGGTTATAATATCCTTAATGCTCTGGTGTTTTCTACTCCGTTCACGGTGACGTTGACTGTCGAAACCGTTACTGACTCCACAGCGAGTAGTCCGGATTATTCACTAGTCTCAATGAAAATGAATACAAGAATTTTAGCTGGTCTATTTCTCGTGACACTCGGATGCTGCGGTTTCGGTTGTCGCAGCCAGGATGCCGAGCATTTATTCGAGCAAGGTAAAAATGCAGTGGAGCAAGCTGACTATGACATCGCGATTGACCGATTCAGTGAGGTGATTCGTCTGGATCCCGACCGCGTAGACGCGTACTACCGCCGAGGTATCGTCTATGGGAACCAAGGTCAACTGGATCAGGCAATTGCGGACTTCAGTGAAGCGATCCGTTTGCAGCCTGAATACGTAGACGCGTTGGTTAACCGGGGCATTGCCTATGGGCGGAAAGTCCATCTGGATAAAGCGATTACGGACTTCAGCGAAGTGATTCGTCTGAAGCCTGACCACAAAAAACTCGCAGTGGCGTACTCCAGTCGGGGCGTTGCCTACGGGAACCGAAATCAGCAGGATAAGGCGATTGCGGACTTCAACGAAGCAATCCGTATCAGGCCCGACTTTGCAAAGGCGTATTACCAACGCGCCACGGCGTATGTGGAAAAAGGTATGGATGAACCGAACGCTAGTCAAAGCTATTTTGAAAAGGCGGACACCGATTATCAAAGAGCTCACCAGATTAACCCGGTTTTCCCGGCAGACATTAAAAAAGCGGAAGAGGCACTTCGGCCCTAGCTCAACATTTGGTGTGAGAAGCTTTCAAAGAATACGGAAAATTCCGAAGGATGGACCAGAGCCTTTCGATCAAAGGTGATAGGTGTGTCAATTTCTTGGTCAAGCGAAGACTTTTAATGTACGCGACTATTCTCGATTTTGTTCGCGAAGCTCATTTTCTTTTTCAAGCGTGTAGTGAAGCTGCAAGACCATCCACGACAGAAATCTGGAAAAGAACGGCACCCTTCGACAGAAAAATCGGCAGCAAAAGACTCGTCAGATTGTTTCTCTCGGTTGCGCGTAATTGTAATTTAGTTTCGTTGCCACACTCCACAAAAATCGACAATTTGTAATCGATGAACTTCGCATCAAGCGCTGGTCCACTTATTCTTGAAGCTCTTCACGAATCCGGTGCAATTCTTGCAGGGCCGCTAGCGGGCTCAATTGGTCCAGATCAAGTCGTCGAATTTCGTCTAACATGGGATGGGGTTGTGTTTTGAATAGGGAAAGCTGGCGTTCAAAGGTTTCACGAGGTTTTCGCGCCGGGATTTTTGTTCGTCCTTCGTCGTCCAAATGGTCAGACTCCAGGGTTTCCAGGATGACTTGGGCGCGTGTGACCACGTTGCCGGGAATGCCAGCTAAACGTGCAACGTGAATGCCATAGCTCTTGTCTGCGAGACCTTCGACGATTTTGTGAAGGAAGACAATACCGTCGTCTTGCTCGCGGATCGCGACGTTCCAGTTTCGGGCGTCCGTCAGCGTCGATGTCAATTCCGTCAGCTCATGGTAGTGAGTGGCGAACAGCGTGCGCGAGCGGATTTGATCGTGTAGGTGTTCAGTGACTGCCCAGGCCAATGATATGCCGTCGTAAGTGCTTGTGCCTCGACCGATTTCGTCCAAGATGATCAGGCTTCGTTCGGTGGCGGCGTTTAAAATACGTGCAGTTTCAGTCATTTCGACCATGAACGTGCTTTGTCCTTTCCCCAATTCGTCGCTGGCACCGACTCGGGCGAAAATGCGGTCGGCGATTCCGATTCGGGCCTCGCTAGCAGGGATGAACGAGCCCCCTTGGGCCATGATTGTCAACAGAGCTACCTGACGGATGTAGGTGCTCTTACCGGCCATGTTCGGCCCCGTCACAATTTGCACTCGGCCGTTTGACAAACCGATGCGCGTGTCATTCGGGACGAACTCTCCCGTTGGCTGCAAACAATCCAGCACCGGGTGTCGGCCTTCGCGGATTTCCAGAATGTTTTCAGCAGTCATTTCGGGGCGGCAGTAATTGTTACTAGTCGCCAGAACGGCTAATCCGGCAAGCACGTCAACCTGGGCCAGAACATCGGCCGTGTTCTTCAGTCGTAGGCAGTCTTCGGCGACTCGGTCGCTTAGGACTGTAAACAGTTCTTGCTCCAAATTGTTCGCTTCCTCTTCTGCATGCAGAACCTTTTCTTCGTGTTCTTTCAAATCGGGAGTGATAAAGCGTTCTTGATTCTTTAGCGTCTGCTTACGGATGTAGTCATCCGGAACTTTTGACGCGTTTGCCGAAGTAACTTCTAGGTAGTAGCCGAAGACTTTGTTGAAGCCGACCTTCAGATTAAGAATACCCGTGCGTTCAGCTTCTTGGGTCTGATAACGAGCGATCCATTCTTTACCGCCGCGAGCCAGATTGCGAAGTTCGTCCAAGCGAGCGTTATAGCCATTACGGATGACACCTCCATTTGTGGTCAAGATGGGCGGATCATCGGTTAGAACGACTTCCACGTCGGCTCGCACTTCAGCACACAGGTCCAGGTTGGTTTCCAGTTTCTGAAGCAAGTCCGCCCGTCGTCTGCTGAGCTTGGCCTTTAGCTTTGGCAGCAAGGCCAGTGAGCTGGCCAAAGAGGTGAGGTCTCGCGGGTTAGCTCGTCTGGTGGCGACACGTGCGGTCAGACGCTGCAGGTCGTACATCTGCTCCAACTGTTCGCGCAAGTCGTGACATATGGAGGCGTCGTTTGTGAATTCTTCGACAGCATCCAGTCGACGGTTGATTTGTGCGATGTCGGTCAATGGGTTCGAGAGCCATTCAGCCAGCAGACGCGCGCCCATCGGCGAGACGGTTTTGTCGATAATGGCCAATAGGCTTCCGTCGCGTTTGCCCGCGCGCATCGTTTGCGTCAGTTCTAGACTGCGCCGAGTGGCTTCGTCGATGATCAGGTTTTTTCCCGGCCGGTACGGGTCCAGTCGAGCGATGTGCGCCGGTACGTTTTTTTGCGTTTCTTGAACGTATTCCAGCAGTGCTCCGGCCGCGGTGATTCCGGGCGAATTTGTGTCCAGATCGAAGCCTTCTAAAGTACTGGTGCCGAAATGCTTCAGCAGCGTATCCTGGCACTGTTGTCGGGAAAAACACCATGCCGGCCGAGTGGTCAAAAGTGTGCCGTCTAATTCGATCAAGGGACGTAGTGTATCGTGATCCGGACTGTTCTCAGGAAACAAGCATTCCACTGGCCGCAGACGCGCTAATTCGTCCGGCAACTGTTGCAGATCCAGGTCGGTTGAGGTGAACTGTCCAGTTGAAAGTTCCAGCCATGCCAGACCCATTCGTAATTTTGTTGGAAAAATGCTGGCTAGGAAGTTGTTCTGGCGCGGATCGAGCAGCGACTCGTCAGTAAGGGTGCCTGGTGTGACGACTTGGGTAACTTCTCGCTTGACTAATCCTTTGGCCTTTTTTGGGTCTTCTACTTGCTCACAGATGGCCGTTCGAAAACCGGCTCGAATCAACTTTTGCAAATAGCCATCCAGTGCATGATAAGGAAAGCCCGCCATGGGTACTGGATTGGGCGAGCCTTTGTCGCGACTGGTCAGCGTTAGCCCCAAGACTTTCGCGGCTGTTTGTGCGTCTTCGTAGAACAGTTCGTAAAAGTCGCCCATCCGGAACAGCAGGATGGAATCAGGATTCTGTCGCTTGACCTCCAGATAACGCTCCATCATTGGTGTCGGCGTGTTGCGTTCTGCCATGATCAACTCGTGCGCCGTCAGAGCTTTCCCGGGAATGGCCCGATTCCTGGTGAATTCGGCTACGTATGAACTAGAGTCCGACGAACAGTTACTCGTCCGGAAAAAGCATACTGACGCTAGTCCGGTCGTGAATAGAACGTATCGCCTGGGCAAACAGTGGAGCGACCGAGACGATCGAGACATTGTTCGGTAACGGTTCAAGTGTCGATTCGATCGTATCAGTGATGAACATCTGTTTGACCAGGCTTTCGCCAATGCGAGCCGAAGTACCTTTGGACAATGCTCCGTGTGTGACAACGGCATAGATGTCGTTTGCACCACGTTCTTTCAACACATTTGCCATGCTGATGATCGAACGTCCCGTGATTGTGAAGTCGTCGACTAATAGGACATTCATGTTCTCGACGTCGCCAATCACATCCAACACTTTGACCGTTTCCGTGTGGTCGTTGCGCTGTTTATTGCCGATGACGACCGGAACACCCAATAGATTGGCAAAATGAGCGGCCTCCTTGGCGAAACCGACGTCCGGAGAGCACACTACTAAGTTGGGGATCTTCAGCGTCTTAATATGCTCACTCAGGACATGTCGGCCGTATAGATGGTCCACTGGGATGCGAAAGAAACCCTGGATTTGTGGACTGTGAAGGTCCATCGTTAGCACGCGATCGGCGCCGGCGGCTTCGACGGCGTCGGCACAGACTCGGGCTCGAATAGAAACTCGAGGTTCGTCCTTTTTGTCTCCTTTGGCATAGCTAAAAAAAGGGATGACGGCAGTCACTTGCTGGGCGCTGGCTCGCTTCAAGGCGTCGATCCAGAA
>Ga0310123_10000526_pt1 | contig 34016 bp, 33 predicted proteins | sample CB6_AW_1057_MG_FD_203505 | JGI IMG/M metagenome (GOLD analysis project Ga0310123, IMG submission 203505) | Marine microbial communities from Western Arctic Ocean, Canada - CB6_AW_1057 | ecosystem: Environmental > Aquatic > Marine > Oceanic | place: Canada: Western Arctic Ocean | collected... | reverse complement strand
TGAGCAGGTTGTGCAGGTCGAGCGTGGCGTACCATCTGGGATGGTATTCGCGGTTCCCCGTGACGGCAACCGCTTGTGCGCGCGTACTGCACCGGCCCATTGCCCGAACACGATCAGGTCCGAGAGCGAGTTGCCCCCGAGGCGGTTCGCGCCGTGCAGCCCGGCGCCACACTCGCCGGCAGCGAACAGCCCCGGCACCGTGGACATCTGCGAATAGGCGTCCACGCGCACGCCGCCCATCATATAGTGCGTGGTGGGGCCGACCTCCATCGGTTCCTCGGTGATGTCCAGATCCGCAAGCTCCTTGAACTGGTGGTACACCCCGGGGAGCTTGCCATTGATGTGCTCGGGCGCGTTCAGGATACGATCCTTGATCCAGGCGATGTCGAGGAAGACCCCGCCGTGCGGGCTGCCGCGTGCGGGCCTGGCGATCGAGAAGCCGACCGACTCCTGATCCGGGAAGCCCGCCTGAAAAGCTGTCAATAGCGGAGTGGGACGCCACGGCCTAACATCGGCGAACCGCCAAGCCGCCCCCTTCACTCCGCCCGCGCCGCGAGCTGCCGCCACGCCCACATGTACACGGCCGCGTTGAGCACCACGACCCCGATTCCCAGCCCGAGCTGCATCTCGCGCGTGAGCGCGCCCGGATAGAGCAGCGGGATCACGTAGTGCTCGAGGAAAGATGTCCCGTAGTTCCCCTGCCCGGCGCGCTGGCGGAACTCCTGCTCGATGGGGGTGAGCGGGCAGACCCACCCCATCAGCTCCACCAGCGCTCCCCAGATCGCGCAAGGGACGTGCACCCGGGCGACATGCGGCCAGCGGAGCACGAGGAGTGCGCCGAGCACCACGAACACGATGAAGGCGAGGTGCGCGCCGACGACCAGGTTGGCGAGAAGCGCGTACAGACCGGTCACAGCGGGCCGGGCCGCGGCCTTCTCAGAGCGGCGGCAGCGTCCCCTTCAGCAAGCGCCATCCGGCCGCGCTTCCCCGGAGGGCGAGCAGCCGCGCGAGGGACATGGCAGCCCCGGTCGCGCCCGCCCACGCGAGCGCCTGCGGCCAGGTCACATCGGGGGTAGCAGGATTCTCCGGCGGATCGTCCCACCACCACCACCACCAGCCGTCTGCGAGCCCCCTGCGCGCGACCAGCACGGCGAGCACGCCCGCCGCGCCCGCCGCGCCCGCGACCAGGCTCCACTGCATCCTTTCGCTGATGTGCTTCATCCAGCCCCGGGGAACAGGTCCGAGACGTCAGGCTGGCAAGCGCCGTGCCCCCATCGGCCGGCATCAGATCCCGGTGCGCTCGGTCGCGGGCGCGGGCTCCTCGACCGGAGGGGGCTCCACCGGCGCCGGCGACGGCTCGACGCCCGGCTCTCCCGGCTCCTCCGTCGCGCCCTCCTGCACCTCCTCCGTCGCCTCCTCCGGGGGGCTCTCGAGGGGCGGCTCGGGGGTCCCGAAGTCAGGCGCCTCGATCCGGATGTCCTCCGGAAGCGTGATCGGCTCGGGAGCAACCGGAATCGGCGAGCGGTCGCGAGTCCCTCCGCGGAGCCGCTGGAGGATCAGGTCGCGCCGCCACGCCATCCGCCCGGGCCGATCGGCGGGATTCGAGGTGTGCGGATGCGGGAGTGTTCCGGCGAGCGAGGCCGCCTGGAAGGTGGTGAGCTCGGCCGCGGAAACGCCGAAGTACTCCCGGGCGGCGGCCTCGGACCCGAAGATCCCGGGCCCTAGCTCGACGGTGTTCAGGTACAGCTCGAGGATCCGGTCCTTGCCGAGGAAGCGCTCGAGCCGCCGCGCGATGAACAGCTCGGCGGCCTTGCGCGCGAGCGAGCGCTCCGGCGTGAAGTAGAGGTTCTTCGCAAGCTGCTGGGTGATCGTGCTCCGGCCCCGCACCTCCGACCGGTTCCGCAGGTAGTAGCGCCCCGCGCCGACCAACGCCCGGAGGTCGCCCGGATCCGTCCAGGAGAAGGGCACCTCCCCCCGGTAGCGCAGCTCCTCGCCGACCGCGACCCAGTCGATCCCCTCGTGCTCGCGGAAGCGTCCGTCCTCCGCAGCGACCACGGCGCGCACGACGTTGGCGGAGATTCGCCCGAGCGGGACCCACGCATGGCGGAGTGCGAGCGGCTCGCCCGCGCGCTCGACCTGGGCGATCCGGTAGCGCATCAGGGCCGTCGTCTCCGGGTCGACCCAGCGATACGCGATCGGCCACGGGAGGGCGAGCCAGGCCACGAACGGCACCCCGATCGCGAGGAGCAGCGCGGATCCGACCATCCTGCCACGACGCGGCATGCGCTGGTCTACCCCACGACGGCCCCGGTGCGCCCGCCGAGGCCTCCCCGAAACCCGTTCGCGCGCTCGATCGTCCACGGCTGAGCCGCGCCGAGATCGAGCGGCTCGACCTCTTCATCCTGGGAGGGGGTGGCCTCCTGTACGATGGCGCGAGCGAGTACCTGCGCGAACTCGCGCTCGCTCACGAGCTGGGCGCGTGCCCGCGATGGCGTACGCGGTCAGCGCCGGTCCCCTGGAAGAGTCCTCGGCGTGCGATCTGGTCAGGGACACACTCGTGGGATGCGCGGCCGTCACGGTGCGGGACCGCGTGGCGCAGCGGGTCCTCGAGGAGGCCGGCGTGCAGCGGGAGATCCGGGTGACTGCGGATCCGGCGCTCCTCCTCGAGGAGGAACCCTGGACGAGGAGACGCTCGGTCGCGAGGGACGAGATCCGGACCGGCAGTTGATCGGCTTCTCGGTGCGCGAGCCGGGCCCCGCCGCACCTCACATCGATCCGAACCGGTACCGCGCCCTCCTCGCCGACGCGGGCGACTACGCGGTGGATCGCCTGGAGGCCAAGGCCGTCTTCGTGCCGCTCGAGAGCAGCCACCAGGATCTGCAGCACAGCCACGCCGTGGTCTCGAAGATGAAGCGGGCGGACCAGGCGCACGTGCTGAAGCGGCGCTACAGCCCCAAGCAGCTCGTCGGGCTGATGCGCCGCCTCGACTTCGCGATCGGCATGCGGCTTCACTTCCTGATCTTCGCCACGCTGGCGGGGGTGCCGTTCGTCGCCCTCCCCTACGCGTCCAAGGTGCACGGTTTCCTGCGGCGTCCTGAGGTCGCGCGCTCCGTCGCCCTGCCGGTCTGGAGCGCAGTGCTGGCCGCCGATACGGACGTGCTGGTCGGCGTGGGGGGACCAGCCGGCATCGGCGCGGGGGGGGCTGGCCCGGCGCAACCCTCGCCACGCGGGCGTGAGCAGTGGACGCTCGTGGCGAGCCGAACGGTGGACTGGATCTTCTACGTCCTGTACGGGATCCTGGCGCTGCGCTTCCTGCTCACCCTGCTCGGCGCGCAGGAGGACGCGGGCTTCACGCGGTTCGTGCACGCGGTGTCGGGTCCGTTCTACGGCCCCTTCGAGGGAATCCTGGCACAACCCGGCGCCGACGGCGGTATCGTGGACTTCCCAGCCCTCCTGGCGATACTCTCGTATGTCGTGCTGCACCTCGCGATCCGGGGACTGCTGCGGGTGATCGCCACCCGCACGCACTGACGCGGCGGGCTGCCGCCCGGAATCCGCGTCCCAACTCCGGGCAAGGCAACGAAGCGACCGAATGAATCTGATGCTTGTAGCGCTCGCCCTCTTGCTCGCGTCGGCCGCGCCCCTCCGGCCCCAGGAGCCTCGGGGCGATCGAGCTCCGGTCTACCGGGTTCCGGTCACCGGAGTGATCGAGCTGGGGCTCGCGCCCTTCATCGAGCGGAGCCTCCGCGAGGCCGCGGCCGCCGGAGCGGCGGCCGTGGTGCTCGACCTGGACACCCCCGGCGGACGCGTGGATGCGGCGGAGCGCATCGTGGACGCGCTCTCCGACGCGGCGGTGCCGGTCCACGCGTACGTGAACCGGCGCGCGTTCTCGGCCGGCGCCATGATCTCCCTCGGGGCCCGGCAGATCCACATGCGTCCGGGGTCGGTGATCGGCGCGGCCACTCCTGTGGGAGGCACCGGCGAGAAAGCCCCCGAGAAGATCGTGTCCGCGATGCGCAGTGCCATGCGGGCGCTGGCCGAGGCGCGCGGTCTCGACCCGCGCGTGGCCGAAGCCATGGTGGACGAGGACATCGAGATCCCGGGCGTGAGCGAGGCGGGCAAGCTCCTTACCCTCACGACCGAGGAGGCGGTGGGGCTGGGCTACGCCACGGAGGTCGAGGACTTCGACGCGCTCCTCCGCGCGATCGGGGCCGCCGGCGCACCCGTGCAGGAGATGGAGGTGAACTGGGCCGAGCAGCTGGTGCGCTTCCTGACGCATCCCGTGGTCGCGCCGCTCCTGCTCTCACTGGGCTTCCTCGGTCTGATCATCGAGATCCAGTCGCCGGGCCTCGGCCTCCCTGGCGCGGTCGGGGTGCTCGCGCTCGCGCTGTTCTTCGGCTCACACCTGCTGATCGGGCTCGCGGGGCTGGAAGCGCTCTTGCTGTTCGGCGCTGGCGTCGTCCTCCTCGCGCTCGAGATCTTTCTGATTCCGGCGGGCGGCGTGGTCGGCGCCCTCGGGCTGGCCGGCATCCTGGGGGGACTCTACATGAGCTTGATCGGGCAGCTCCCCACGATGGACGACTTCACGCGCGGCGCCGCGATCCTGAGCACGACCCTGCTCCTGTTGGGGATCGCGTCGTGGTTCCTGATCCGCAGGCTCCCCTCCAGCCGCCCGCTCGGACGCACGGGGATCTTCCTCACCCGCGACACCGCACGCGCTACCGGGTACGCCGCGGCCGCCCGGCGCACGGATCTGCTGTCGAAGGAGGGAGTCGCGCTCACGGATCTGCGGCCGTCCGGGGTAGGACTCTTCGACGACGAGCGGATCGACGTGGTCTCGGAATCCGAATGGGTCGAGCGGGGGAGCCCGATCCGGATCGTGGCGTCGGAGGGCTACCGGCACGTGGTGCGTCCGGTGAAGGCGCCCGAGAGCCCATGACCGCCCCTCGACCGGCCACTCGCCGCCCTGCCTTCCCTTCACACCCGGAGCCCGCTCATGCCTGAGCAGATCCTCTTCTCCACCACGCTGATCGCGCTGATCGGCGGCATCGCGCTCCTGCTGCTCCTCCTGTGGGCCGTTCCGGTTCGCCTGTGGGTGGAGGCGATCTCGGCCGGCGCCAAGGTGGGGATCGGCTATCTGGTGGGGATGCGCCTGCGCAAGGTGAACCCGCCGGCCGTGGTCCGCCCCCTCATCTGGGCCACCAAGGCCGGGATCCCGCTCGACATCGGTGACTTGGAGGCGCACTACCTGGCTGGGGGGGCGGTCGACCGGGTCGTGCGCGCCCTGATCAGCGCCGACAAGGCGAACATCGACCTGTCCTTCCAGCAGGCGGCTGCGATCGACCTCGCGGGCCGCGACGTCTTCGAGGCGGTCCAGGTCTCGGTCAACCCGAAGGTCATCACCACCCCGCGCGTCGCGGCGATGGCGCGCGACGGCATCCAGCTCATCGCGATCGCGCGCGTGACGGTGCGGGTGAACATCAACCGGCTCGTGGGAGGCGCCGGCGAGGAGACGGTGCTGGCGCGCGTGGGCGAGGGGATCGTCTCCAACATCGGCTCCGCCGACTCCCACAAGGCGGTGCTCGAGAACCCCGACAACATCTCGAAGACCGTGCTCGAGCGCGGCCTCGATGCGGGCACCGCGTTCGAGATTCTCTCCATCGATATCGCCGACATCGACGTGGGCAAGAACATCGGCGCCGAGCTGCAGACGGATCAGGCGGAAGCCGACAAGCGGGTGGCTCAGGCGCGCGCCGAGGAGCGGCGCGCGATGGCAGTCGCCCTCGAGCAGGAAAACCGTGCCAAGGTGCAGGAGAAGCAGGCAGACCTGGTCGAGGCGGAGGTCAAGGTGCCGCTCGCGATCGCGGAGGCGTTCCGCAGCGGCAATCTCGGCGTGATGGACTACATGCGGTATCGGAACATCGAGTCGGACACCTCCATGCGGCAGTCGATCTCCGAGGGCGAGGAGGGCGGTTCGGAGCCGCTCGGATGACCGACATCGGCTCGCTGCTCCTCTTCCTGGCAATGCTGGCGCTGCTGTCGCTGCTGGACGCCCGCGCGCGCGGCCAGCAGCGGCGGCGAGAGCAGCGGGAGGCGCAGCCGCGGTCCGGCACCGGAGAGCTCCCACGACCGTCGCACGCCCCTTCACCCTTCCCCGAGCCGCCGCTCGCGGAGGAGGAGAAGCAATGGGCCGGCGAGCCCGCCGAGGAGGTGCCGCCGTTCGTGGTCGAGGCGGAGCCCCTCTGGGAGGAGGGGCGGCGTGAGCTCGCCGCGCCTGCGCCGACCGAACCCGTGGAGGAAGAGGAAGTGGAGCGCGTGGATCCCGCGGTCGTGCCGCTCCGCCCCCGCGCTCCGCGGCGCGCCCGCGCTACTCCCGTGGCCTCCGGCCTAGTGGGAGAGCTCGGTCGCGGTTCCGAGGCCCTCCGGAAGGCCGTGCTCTACCGCGAGGTCCTGGGGGCGCCCCTCGGCCTCCGCGGTCGCTCCGGGGGCTGGGAGGATCCGGACTGAGGCCTCAGCGGACAGCCCGCGCCTCCACGACCGGATCGGCCACCCGCTGGAGCAGCACGCCGCCGACCAGGAAGAAGGCGGCGACCGCGACCACGGCCAGCCGCTGGTTTCCGCCCGTCAGACGCGAGATGGTGCCGAACACCAGCGGCCCGACGATCGAGGACGACTTCCCGCAGAACGCGTAGAAGCCGAACATCTCGGCCTCCTTGCCATCCGGGATCAGCGCGGACATGAAGCTCCGGCTCGCGGCCTGAATCGAGCCTAATCCGGTGCCGGCCAGCACCGCAACCGCGAAGAACACGGGCTTCGAGGTGATGAAGTACGCGCTGACCGCGACGCCCGTCCACAGCACCAGCGTGCCCGTGATCACGCGCTTGGGACCCCACAGATCGGTCGGCCGCGCGAGCGCTAACGCGCCCACCAGAGCGGATAACTGTACCACCAGGAAGAGCACGATGACCTCGCTCGAGGTGAAGTCGAGCGTGCCGGTGGCGAATAGCGCGGCCATCGCGATCACGGTGAGCACGCCGTCGATGTAGAAGAAGTAGGCGAGCAGGAAGCGGCGGAGCTGGATCTGTCCGAGCACCTCGGCGGCAATGCGGCGGAAGTGCACCAGCCCGCCCGTCGCAGCCTGCCGCGCGCTCTCGCCGAGGCCGCGCGACTCGGGGAGCAGGAGGAAGGCGGGCAGGGAGAAGACGAGCCACCAGGCGGCCACCACGAGCCAGATCAGATCGAAGCGTCCGGCGCGGGCGAGCGGTATGGCCGCGATCAATCCCGCCGCCGAGCCGGCGTAGCCGAGCCCGTAGCCGAGCCCCGAGATGCGACCGTGGTGCGTGCGGGGCGCGATGTCAGGGAGATAGGCGTTGTAGAAGACGACGCCCCCTTCGAAGGCCACATTCGCGACCACGGCCAGCGCGAAGGCGAGCCAGACGGTGCCAGCCCCGAGCATCGTGAAGCCCGCGACCGAAGCGATTCCGACCAGGGTGTACACGACGAAGAGCCGCTTGCGCACCCCGGCACGGTCCGCGATCGACCCCATCAGGGGCGAGGTGAACGCGACCAGCGCAACCGACCCGGAGACCACCCATCCCCACAGCTGGTCCCCCCTACCCTCCTCGTTCCCGACCACGACGTTGACGAAGTACACGCTGAACACCGCGGTGGCGATCACCGCGGAGTAGATCGAGCCCGCGAAATCGTAAAGCGCCCAGGAGACGACGTGCTTCCGGTTCACGGGTCGGGGGCTGGAGGGAAAGCACGCACGGCGGGGCGGCACGCTAACGGCGGCCACCGGCGGTCGCCAGGGCGCCCGGGCGCCCGCGGTGCGGACGACTCCGCCCTGCCGTTGCGCCGCACCCGCGCCTGTCGCAATCCTCCGGCCCGCATGGATTCGCTTCGGGGCCGGATCGCGGCGGCCACCCTCCAGGCCGGGGGTCGCGTGATCGGCGTGATCCCGAGGGCAATCATGAACCGGGAGCTCACCCACGAGGAGCTCACCGAGCTACGCGTCGTGCGCTCGATGCACGAGCGGAAAAGCGAGATGGCGGAGCTGTCCGACGCCTTCGTCGCCCTCCCGGGCGGACTCGGCACGCTGGAGGCGTTCTGCGAGCTGCTCACCTGGGCACAGCTGGGGCTGCACCGGAAGCCCTGCGCCATCCTCGACGTCGCCGGCTACTTCCAGCCGCTGGTCCGCTTCCTCGACCACATGACCCGGGAGGAATTCATGGCCCGGCCGCACCGTGACATGGTGCTGGTCGAGGAGGACCCAGAGGTGCTCGTCCGGCGACTCCGGGACTACCACCCCCCCGAGACCCCCCGTTGGCTCAAGGCAGGACAGACGTAGTTTTCCCCCGTCGGAGAGGCGCGGGGCGACGGCCCGCGGCTTCTCCCGGCGGGCCGGGTCCGGTACTATGAGCTATTCCTGCAACCGGGAGGCCGTTCTTGGCCGCCTCGCCACATCTGGAGTTCGAGCGCGACATCGCCGAGATCGAGGAGCGGATCAAGAGCCTGCTCGATCTGGCCGACCGGAAGGGGATCGACGCGAGCGGAGAGATCGAGGTGCTCCGGGAGCGGCTCGAGCAGCTGCGGGAGGACACCTACAAGGACCTACGGCCGATCGAGCAGGTCCAGGTCGCCCGTCACCCACGCCGGCCCTACACCCTCGACTACGTGGAGCGCTGCTTCACGGACTGGATCGAGCTGCACGGGGACCGGGGCTATCGGGACGACGAGGCGATCGTCGGCGGCTGGGCGCGCCTGAACGGCAACACGGTCATGGTGATCGGGCACCAGAAGGGCCGGGACATGAAGGAGAACCTGCGCCGGAACTTCGGCATGCCCCACCCGGAAGGGTACCGCAAGGCGCTCCGGCTGATGCGCCTCGCCGAGAAGTTCGGCCGCCCCGTGGTGACCCTGATCGACACGCCGGGCGCCTACCCGGGGATCGGCGCGGAGGAGCGCGGGCAGGCGGAGGCGATCGCGATGAACCTGCGTGAGATGGCGCGCCTCCGGACTCCCCTCCTGTCCGCCATCATCGGCGAGGGGGGCTCGGGTGGGGCGCTCGCGCTGGGCGTGACCGACCGGATCCTCATGCTCGAGCATTCGGTCTACTCGGTAATCTCGCCCGAGGGGTGCGCCGCGATTCTGTGGCGCACGGCGGAGCAGCGCGTGCAGGCCGCCGAGGCGCTCAAGCTCACGTCGCGCGACCTGCTGGAGCTCGGGATCGCGGACGAGGTGATCGTGGAGCCGCCGGGGGGCGCGCACCAGGACTGGGACGCCGCGGCGATGGTGCTCAGGGAGGCGCTGCTCCGGCATCTGGCCGAGCTGCGCGGCCAGCACCCGGACGAGCTGGTGCGGCGGCGTCAGGCCAAGTTCGAAATGATGGGCGCCTGGCGCGAGCGGCCGACGGAGCGCCTGCGCTCGGACGTGCCCGCCGGCGCCTGAATAACGATAAAAACGCGCGGAGCCGGCATCCCGGACGGATCCGGCCCCGCTAATCGGAAGGTGATAGATCGATGGTCTCGATTCCCGGATTCGCCGAGGTTCGCTTCAAGGGGACCCGTAAGGACTATTTCACGTACGGGGCGCTCGCCCTCGCACCCGGTCAGCACGTGATCGTGGAGGCCGACCGTGGCGAGGACCTGGGCGAGGTCGCCGCCCTCGGCACCATCGCCGAGCGCAAGTGCTCGTCCTCGGGCGGCTGCGCGACGCCGGTCCCCGAGAAGCGCGTGCTACGTTCTGCGCGTCCGGACGAGCTCGGCCGGGCGCAGTCGCTCCGCACGGACGAGCAACGCGTCCGTATCGAGACGCGCAAGCTGGTCGAGAGGCACAACCTCAAGATGAAGGTCACCGAGGCGGAGTGGCAGTTCGATCGCAACAAGCTGATCATCTACTTCACGGCCGAGGGCCGCGTCGATTTCCGTGAGCTGGTTCGCGATCTCGCGCGCACGTTCCGTACGCGCATCGATCTGAAGCAGATCGGAGTGCGCGCCGAGGCGGCGCTCCTGGGCGGCGTCGGCCGCTGCGGCCGTGAGCTCTGCTGCTCTACCTGGCTCCCCGAGCTCAAGTCGGTCAGCCTCCAGCTCGCCAAGGATCAACGCCTCTCACTCAATCCGGCCCAGATCTCCGGGTGTTGCGGCCGTCTCATGTGCTGCCTGATGTACGAGCACCGCACATACGTCGAGGCGCGCCGCCGCTTCCCCCGTGAGGGGAAGAGCCTGCGCACGTCGCGGGGGGAGGAGCGTGTGGTCACGGTCGACATCTGGCGCGACCTGGTGACGCTCCGGGACGGGGAAGGGGCGCGCCGCACGATCCACCTCGACATGCTAAAGGAAGAGGTCGCGGGTCGCGTCGAGGATGCCCGCATCGAGGAGGGAGAGGCCACGCGGTGACGCCGGCCCGCCGCTATCTCACCACCCCGATCTACTACGCCTCCGGCGACCCGCACATCGGGCACGCCTACACCACCATCCTGGCCGACTCCCTCGTCCGCTTCTGGCGGCAGGAGGGGCGCGAGGTCTTCTTCCTGACCGGCACGGACGAGCACGGCCAGAAGATGTACGAGGAGGCGAAGCGCCGGGGGATCACGCCGCGCGAGCTGTGCGACCGGATGGCGGCGAGCTTTCGCGCCGCGTGGCAGGAGCTGGATATCTCCTTCGACCGCTTCATCCGGACCACCGAGCCTGCGCACGTGGCGGTCGTCACCGCATTCCTGCAGCGGCTCTGGGACCGGGGGGAGATCTACGCGGACGTCTACCGCGGGTGGTACTGCGTGTACGAGGAGCGCTACTGGACCGAGAAGGACCTCGGCCCCGGCAACACGTGCCCCGATTGCGGCCGCCCCACGCGCGAGATCGAGGAGAAGAACTACTTCTTCCGCATGAGCGCGTATCAGGAGCGGCTGATCGAGCAAATCCGCGCCCAGCCCGATTGGATCCGCCCGGAGATGCGCAAGAACGAGATCCTGGGCTTCCTCGCACAGCCGCTGGAGGACCTGTCGATCTCGCGGCCGAAGACGCGTGTCCCCTGGGGGATCGCGCTTCCCTGGGACGAAGAGCACGTCGCCTACGTGTGGGTGGACGCGCTCATCAACTACATGACCGCGTCGGGCGCGATCGACCCGTCCCGTCCTCCGGCGGAGCAGGGCTTCCAGGACACCTCGGGCTCCCGGTGGCCTGCCGACCTGCATCTGATCGGCAAGGACATCCTCACCCCGCACGCGGTCTACTGGCCGACGCTGCTCATGGGCGCCGGCCTGCCCCTCCCGAAGGGCGTCTTCGCGCACGGCTGGTGGGTGGCGGGAGAGCAGAAGATGTCCAAGTCGCTCGGCAACGTGGTCGACCCGCTCGCCCTGCGCGCGCGCTTCGGCACCGACGCGGTGCGCTGGTACCTCCTGCGCGAGATGCCGACAGGTCAGGACGCCTCGTTCACTCCCGACCGCTTCCTCACCCGCTACGACGAGCTGGCCAACGTGCTGGGCAACCTGGCCAGCCGCGCGCTGGGAATGACGGAGAAGTACCGGCAGAGCGTCGTCCCAGACGCCCCGGGAACGGGGCTCGACCGGGAGATCGCGGACACGCTCGCCCACGTGCGGGCCGCGGTGACCGACCTGCGGCTGCACGACGCGCTCGCCGCGGCCATGGAGCTGGCGCGGAGGGCGAACGGCTACGTCGAGGAGCGCGAGCCCTGGGCCCAGGCAAAGGCGGAGGCCACAGACCCGGCGAGCGGCGCCGAGTTGGACGAGACGCTCGCCACCCTGGCGCGCGTCCTCGCCGTGCTCGCCGCCCTCTTCCAGCCGGTGTGCCCCGCCAGCATGAGTGAGCTGGCTTCCCGCCTCGGCCTCGAGCGGGTCCCCACCCTGGAGGAGGCTCCCGGGCTGATGCTCGGGAGGGCGCACGTGCAAAAGGGAGCCCCCCTCTTCCCGCGCGTGGAACTCGAATGATAGGGGGTCGGAGGGAACGTTTGTTCCCGGCTCCGGAGGCGCGTCTCAAGGGATCGTGCCAACAGGTGCACGATCCTTGACAGGAGCCGTCTCCCCGCCCAATGCTTCCATTGCTACTCTGATTTGCTCAGCACACGCGTCCTGGCAGTCCCCCCGATAATCTAAGCCCCCGTTCCGGTCCGCATCCGGCACGGGCATGGTCCGTTTTCGCGATGGAGTCGTCGATCATGACCGGAGACCGCTGGACGCTCCTGCTGCTCAGAGGCGAGCGGAGCCCCATCCGGCAGTTCTCTCTCTCCTCGCGAGCGATCCACTTCGGGATCGGCTGCCTCACCGTGCTGGTGCTGAGCCTCTCGGGGCTCACGGCCACCGTGGGAATGGACGGGGCCGCCCACCTCGAGGCGCGCCAGCTCGAGCTCGAGAACAGCGCGCTCACCCAGGAGCTCTCCGCCATCCAGGGCCACGTGAACAGCCTGGAGGGCCAGATCGGCCAGCTGACGCAGATGGACTCGCGGCTCCGCCTGCTCGCCGGTCTCGACTCGATCGACGTCGAGGTGCTCCAGGTCGGAATCGGTGGTCCGAGCACGTCGGGGCCAGAGGGGAACGCGCTCTGGCCGGTCGACTCGACGCTCTCCAAGGCCGCGTTCGTGATCGCGTACGACCTGAACGTGCTCGAGCGGCGCGCCAACCTGCTCAAGTCGAGCCTGGGTGAAGCGACTGACTCGCTGATGGCGCACCGCGACCTGCTCGAGTCCACGCCGTCCATCCTGCCGACGTCGGGTCTGCTCTCAAGCTTCTTCTCGAAGCGGCGCTACCACCCGATCCACCACCTGCCCCTGCCGCACGAGGGCATCGATATCGCGGCCAGGCGCGGGACGCCCATCTTCGCCGCGGCGAAGGGGAAGGTGGTGCGCGCCGTCAACATGGGCGGCTACGGGCTGATGGTAGAGATCGACCACGGCTACGGATACACGACCCGCTACGGGCACGCGTCCCGCCTCCTGGTCCGCGTCGGGCAGACCGTCCAGCGCGGCAACCGCATCGCGCTCGTCGGCAACACCGGGATCGCGACCTCCTCGCACCTGCACTACGAGGTGCGGGTGGACGGCAAGCCGCAGAACCCGATGAACTACGTCATCGCCGGGTCGGTGCCCTGAGGGCACGCGGCATGGGTGAAGCCCGATCGAAAAGAGAGGGCCGCCCGGCGGGTGGCCCTCTCTTTTCGCCTCGGATGACTCCGGCACGGGGGATGCTCCAAGCGCCCCGGACGTTGGAACCCCTCCCCTACTCGTAGGGAACCACTCGCGTGCATCCCGTCGACGACCGCTCCCGTGCGCGCCTCCCGCGAGTCGGATCCGGCGGGTCGGCGCGAGCTTGAGGTTGTCCGGACGGATCGGGTGCACGGTGGAGACGATCTCCACGCGCGTGCCCGGCTCCTGGACGAAGCGGCACGCCCACGACGCCTGGCGGCGGGCGAGTGAGAGCCGCAGGTCGAAGAGGCGTCCGTCCGGAACGATCAGCCAGCGCACGTCGTGCGTGTAGCCGCGCAGCAGCCGCGCACGGAACCCGTCCGGTAGCGCATCCGGCGGCAGCGCCGGTCCGGGGGTACCGTCGGGACGGGTCACGCGCACCACCGTCCGTACGTCGAACGCGACCCGGTCGATCCAGTTGAAGAGCCGGTAATCCTGCCCCACGCCCACCATCCAGAGCACAGCGTAGGCCAGCTCGTTGAGGGCGCTGAAGGCCCGGATATGGCGCGCGGTCGCGCTCACGACGAGCGCCAGGAACACGACGGAGGCGATCTCGGCGCGCGTCCAGTGCCCCCGCGGGGCCCGGGGAGGGGAGGGCACCGACGCATCGGTGCGGGCGAAGCGGACGGCCAGCTCCTCGGCGAAGAAGAGCACGAGCGTGCACGTCAGCCCCACGATCGCCCACCCGATCCCGAGCTTGGCCAGGATGAAGAGGTTGAACGCCACGAACACGGCCGCCCCGATCCACTTGAGGGGATGGCCGGTGCGAAGCAGGAGGGGGATGGGAAGCACCGGCTCGAGCGTCATCGCCACCCAGTCCACCGCGCGCAGAACCGGCAGGTGCTCCAGTCCCCACAGCTCCGGCAGGCGCGCGATCCCCACCTTCATCGAGGCGGAGAGCCCGAATCCCTGGTGCCAGAGGGCGCTATCCAGCTTCCAGACCCCGGCGATGAAATATATCCAGCACACGTTGAGCAGCAGACAGCGCACGGCCACGCCGCTCACCCGCACCAGGGGCCAGCGGGCGCGAGCCGCGCGGTCGCCGAACCCACGTAGGGTGAGCGTGTGCCCCACCGGAAGCAGGAGCAGCCAGAAGAGGAGCAGGTGGACGACCGTGTCGTCCAGATACATCACGACGAAGCTCCAGCGGTACGCCGAGGCCGCGACCACCAGGGCGATGAGCGCACCGAGGCGCACCCGATGGCCGAGCACGACGAGCAGGGCGCCCGCGAGGCCGAGCGCGTACGCGATCGGGAAGAGCCAGCCGGGCATCCCCGGGTGGAAGAGCCCGACGCGCGTATACCAGTAGATCTCTTGGATGAGCGCGTGGTCGATCAGCCCATCCGGCGCGCTGATTTGTGAGTGCTCGACCAGCAGGCGTACGAAGTGACCCGCCGCGAGCACGCCCACCAGGATGCGGAATACGTCCACCGGAAGCGCCGGCACGTCGCGATCGAGCCAGCGCCGGGCGGACTCGACGACCTGCGCGCGCAGCACTACACCGAACTCGCGGGGGAGCATGCGCGCGAAGATGGAGCGCGGCGCCGGCGCAGGCACCCGTCCCGTGGAGAGGGGTCTCTACAGCCCCGCGGGCGACCACCCGGGGGGCTCAGGAGAGGACCGCGATGACTGAACACGACCCGCGCAGGCAGGCGCTCCGGCCGACACCGCCCCCGCGCGACAATCCCTCCCTCGAGATCGACGAGCACGGGATCGGCTGGCTCGTGCTCGACGATCCCGACCGAAAGGTGAACGTGCTGACCGAGGCGGTCATGCGCCGGCTCGCCGAGCTGATCGAGGAGGTGGACCGGCTGGTGGCGGCGCGTCAGATGCGCGCCCTGGTGGTCACGAGCGGGAAGCAGCGGAGCTTCGTGGCGGGCGCGGATGTGGACGCGATCGCTGAGATCCGCGAGCCGCACGAGGGTGCGGCCGCCGCGCGGCTCGGGCAGGCGACCTTCATGGATCTCGAGTGGTTGGCCACACCCACCATCGCCGCGATCGACGGGATCTGCCTGGGGGGCGGCACCGAGCTGGCCCTGGCCTGCCGGCACCGGGTCGCATCGGACTCGCCCAAGACGCGTATCGGGCTCCCCGAGGTGCAGCTCGGGATCGTCCCGGCCTGGGGCGGCACCACGCGGCTGCCACGCCTGGTCGGGCTCCAGGCGGCGCTCCCGATTCTGCTCACCGGAGAGCCCATCTCCGCGTCACAGGCGCGCCGCATCGGGCTGGTGGACGAGGTGCTCCCGGCGCACGGCTTCCGCGAGCGCGTGCGCGACTTTACCCGCGCGGCGCTCGAGGGAGCATCCCCACAGCGCCGGAGACGCGGTCTCCTGCGGCGGGTGCTCGAGAAGACGCCCCCGGGGCGACGCCTGATCCTGGCCGCGGCGAAGCGCCAGGTACGCGCGCGCACGGGCGGCAACTACCCCGCGCCGCTCGCGCTCATTCAGGTGCTCGAGAAGGGGCTCGGCGGATCGGTCGCGGCCTCCCTCGAGATGGAGGCGGCGGCCGCGGGGGAGCTGATCGCGAGCGACGTCTCCAAGAACTTGATCCGCGTCTTCCACCTGCGCGAGCACGCCAAGAAGGAGACGGGCGCCGCCCCGGGCGTGTCCGGCCGCCCGGTCGAGAGCGTGGTCGTGTTGGGCGCGGGCGTGATGGGCGGAGGGATCGCGCAGCTGCTCGCGTACAAGGGGATCCGGGTGCGCATGAAGGACGTCCGCCCCGAGGCGATCGCAGGCGGACTCCAGCACGCGCGCGCGCTGTTCGACGACGCGGTCGAGCGGAGGAAGCTCACCGCGCGCGAAGCCGACCAGCGCATGGAGCTGATCTCAGGCGGGATCGGGTACCACGGGGTCAGCGACGCCGACCTGGTGATCGAGGCGGTGGTGGAAAAGATGGAAGTGAAACGCACCGTGCTGCGTGAGGCCGAAGAGCGTGCGCGGGCGACCTGCGTCCTCGCCACCAACACCTCCTCGCTCTCGGTGGACGAGATGGCGGAGGCGCTCGCGCGTCCCGAGCGGATCGTCGGGATGCACTTCTTCAACCCGGTGCACCGCATGCCGCTGGTCGAGGTAATCCGCGGCGCGCAGAGCACCGACGAGGCGGTCGCCACCGTCTACCGGCTCGCACTCGAGCTGGGAAAGGTGCCGGTGGTGGTCCGGGACGCCCCCGGCTTCGTCGTCAACCGGATCCTCGGACCCTACCTGAACGAGGCGGGCTGGCTGCTCTCAGATGGGGCGAGCATCGAGCAGATCGACGGCGCCGCTCGGTCCTTCGGCATGCCGATGGGGCCGGTACGGCTACTCGATGAGATCGGGCTCGACATCGCGCGCCACACGGCGGACACGCTCTACCGAGCGTTCGGCGAGCGCATGCTCCCGGCACCACCCCTCCAGGCGCTAGCCGGGACCAACCGGCTGGGAAAGAAGAACGCGCGTGGCTTCTACCGCTACAAGAACGGCAGTGGCAAGGGGGTGGACGAGACCGTCTACGCCGAGCTGGGTACGGGCGAGCCCGATCGCGACGGCCCTGACGACGACGAGATCCGGATGCGCCTCGTGCTCGCCATGGTGAACGAGGCGGCGCGTACGCTCGGGGACCGCGTGGTGATGCACGCCGGCGAAATCGATCTGGCGATGATCATGGGGACGGGTTTTCCGCCCTTCACGGGCGGACTGCTCCGCTTCGCCGACACCATGGGGGGCCCTGCGATCGTGGCCTATCTGGAGGACCTCACCGAGCGCGCGGGAGCGCGCTTCGAGCCCGCCCCGCTGCTGGCCGAGCTGGCAGGCAAGGAGTGCAGCTTCTACGACGCCTTCGGTGGCGCGGGCGCGTGAGCTGCCGCGCGCCGCGGTGATGCCCTCCCCTCCGCTGGTGCGGATCCACTACCACCGCCCCCCCGACCGGCTCGAGGTCTTCGAGCAGCATCTCGTCCTGGACGCGCCGGACGTCAAGGTGACCTTCGCGTCGGCGGTCACGCGCGACCGGCCGATCCGCATCGCCGGCCGCACCGTGCTCGAGTACGGCTCGCCGGTCGTGTGGTTCACCTTCCCGGAACTGTGGCACGACATCGGACGCTTCCACACCGCGGCCGGGGAGTTCACCGGGCTCTACGTGAACGTGGTCACGCCGGTCGAGCTGGGGACGGACCACCGCTGGGAGTCGACCGATCTGTTCGTCGACCTCTGGCTGGACGACCGGGGGGCGCTGGTCCTGGACCGGAACGAGCTGGAGGAGGCGCGCAGGCTGGGGTGGGTGGACGACGCGACCGCCGCGCGCGCTCTCGCCGAGGTGGAGCTGCTGAGGGTCGAGGCGGAGGCGGGGCGCTGGCCGCCCCCGGTGGTGGAGGAGTGGACGCTGGAGCGGGCGCGGAGCGCGCTCGGCGGCTGAGCGGTCAGCCCTGCGCGTCTACCATCCAGGCGGCGCACAGCCGCGCGACGTCCACGTACATCTCGCGCAGCACGGCGGGATCCTCGCGTAGGCAGTCGATCAGCCGCTCGTAGCGGCTGATCACGTCGGCCGGTACGCTCAGCTCCTCGTGGTGGTATGCGCCCTTGTCCACGAACAGGAGGCGAACCCGCGCGCGCTCATTCACCCGCTTGGAGCGCGGCGATCGCTTGGCGGATTCCCTCGACGCTGCTGTCCACCCGCTGCCCGATCCCCCGCCCGCGGGTCACCATGACCGTCGGCGTGCCGGGCGCTCCCATCTGGTTGGCCAGCTCCATGTTGGCGGTCACCAGGGCGGCGTGCCGATCGCTCCGCAGGCACCCCTCGAACCCGTCCTCGTCGAGCCCCAGGTCGGCGGCGTAGTTCTCTAACATCCCGGCCGGATTCTGCTGCCCCGCCCACTGGCTCTGGTTCGCGAATAGCACGTCGTGGAACTCCCAGAAGCGCCCCTGATCCTCGGCGCAGTGGGCGGCCCGCGCGGCCAGGAAGGCATTCGGATGGACGGCCACGAGCGGGAAGTCGTAGAACATGAACTTCGCCGTGCCCGGGGTCACGAACTCGGCCTCGACCAGCGGCTTCACCTGCCGGGAGAAGACCTGGCACGCCGGGCACTGGAAGTCGGCGAACTCGATGATCGTGATCTCGGCGTCGGGATTTCCCATAACTACTCCACGGGCCATCTCCATCAGCCGGGTCGGATCCTCGAGCCCGTCCAGCACGATCGGCTGGGATACGGTGGAGCCGAGCGCGCTCGAGCCGACCTGATAGGTGATGATCCCCACTCCCAGCACCGCCACCGCACCGAGGACCCAGTAGAACTTGGTCATCTCGGACCCGCTCGCGGCCTGCTGCTTCTCGCCCGCGCCATACTTGCGCTCGCGCTTCTTCTTGGACACCGGTCCCGCTCCTGCTGTGGAAATCGATCGGATGCCCCGTTGCCGCCCCGGGAAGATGAGCCGGGAGGGGCCACCTCGCCACCCCGGGCGCGGCAGCTACGCAAGCAGGATCGCGATCGTACGCCCCATGTCGCGCAGGTCCTCGACCACCGCGTCCGGGACGCACGCCTCGAGCTCCTCTGCCCGGTGGCGGCCGGTGGCCACCGCGAGCGTGCGCACTCCCTCGTGCCGACCGCACGCAATATCGAGCGGGGTGTCCCCAATCACCCAGACGTCCGCGCGCGCGAAGTCCACTCCCCAGCGCTCGCGGGCGCGCGCAATGGCGATGCCGGGGAGTCGGTCGCGCACCTCGTCGTCCGAGCCGAACCCCCCGACGGCGAAGGGGTGCGCGAGCCCCACCGAGCCGAGCTTGAGGCGGGCGCCCCGCACGATGTTGCCGGTCACGAGGCCGAGCGCGGCCTCGCCGCTCTCCTCGAGCGCCGTCACCAGCTCGCCCGCACCCGGGATTCGGCGCATGGGCATCTCCGCCAGACGCGTCTGGAGCTCCGCCAGGTAGCACTCCCAGAGCGCGGGGAATCCCTCGTCCACCGCCCGCTCCTCGAGTCCGGCGGCGGTGAGCAGCTCGCGCGCGATCTGCGGATCGGTCTTGCCCGAGAAGTCGTGCGTGTCGATCGCGCCGGCGGTGCCGAAGATGGCGTCCATCGCCGCCTGGAAAGCCGCGCGCGCGGGACCGCCCCGCACCAGGGTGCCGTCGACGTCGAAGAGGACGAGCTTCACGATCGCCTCACAGCCCGCGTGATCGCCTCCTCCAGCACGTCGCGGAGTGCGACCCCGAGCGCGAGCGCGTCGGCGGCGGTCAGGTCGACGACCTCGCGGGAGGTGCTCAGGGCGAAGACCGTGTCGCCATCGAAGGGAGTGTTCACCGGATCGATGCGGCGGGCGAGGGCGGTGGCCACGACCCGGACCACGCGCGCCAGCTCGCCGCGCCTGAGCGGCGCGTCGGTCGCCACCACCCCCAGGGTGGTGTTCACCCCCGGGCGGGGGCCGGGGATCGGCCGGTGCCCGCGGATGAACGTGCTGGCATCCAGCCACTCCCCCGTGCGCTCCCCGTGCGCTCCCGCGACCACGCGCCCCTGGCGATCGAGCACGTTGCCGAGCGCGTTCACGACCGCGAGTGCCCCGAGCGACCAGGAACCCAGCTGGCCGGCCGCGCTGCCCAACCCGCCCCGGCTCGCCCGCTCGTGCCCCGCGAACTTCCCCACCGTCGCGCCGGCGCCCGCGCCCACCGCGCCCTCCTCCACGGGCACGGCGGAGGCGACCGTGCACGCCTCCCGCCCCAGGGCCGCATCGGGACGGGGAACGCCCTCGGCCAGGTCGAAGATCACCGCGGCGGGGACGAGCGGGACCGGAGCAACCCCGGTCTCGAAGCCCAGCCCGCGCTCGCCGAGCCACCCGACCACCCCGTCGGCAGCGGCCAAGCCGAAAGCCGAGCCGCCGGTCAGCAGCAGCGCGTCGGCGCGGGCGCCCAGGCTCTTCGGGTCGAGCACGCCCAGCTCGCGCGTGCCCGTGGCCATCCCGGTGACCTCCACCGCACCGCGGAAAGGCCCGAGCAGCACCGTACAGCCGGTCCGGCCGTCGGGGGAGGTCCCGTGACCCACCCGGATCCCGGGGACCGCGGTGATCGTCGCATTTGCGTTCAGCGGCGGCTCTCCCTCTGGAGCTGGAGGTCGATCGCAACACCGGCCTTGGCACCCTCGGCCGCAGCCACGATCGCGAGCTGCACGTCCCCGTCCGCGTCTTCGGCCAGGAAGAGCCCGTAGACGTCGGTATGTTGGAGCCGATCGGTCTCGACCTCGTTGCGCTCGTCGAGCTCGCAGCCGAGCAGGGCAGGCAGCTCCGAGTGCTGAACGCGCGCGGTCGAGAAGAAGATCGCGGACAGCCCGGCGGGTCTGCCGCCGCCGATCACGACGTCGAAATGGGGCTCCATCGCGAGGGCTGGGTCGGTGCTCCTACGTCGTGCGTGCGATCTCGGCCACGATCTGCGGATCCAGGTTTCCGCCGGACAGGACGGCCGCGGTGCGTCCCGGCGGGGGCACGGCTCCTGAGAGCAACGCCGCAACCGTGACCGCTCCGCTGGGCTCGACCACGAGCTTCGAGCGCAGAAGCAGGAACCGGACCGCCTCCCGGATCGCGCCGTCGTCCACCAGCACGACGTCGTCGACCAGGTCGCGCACGTGCCGGAAGGTCAGATCGCCGACCCGCACCGGTAGCAGGCCGTCGGCGATGCTGTCCACGGTGGGGAGCGTCACGGGACGACCGGCGTCGAGCGCGGCGCGCATGCTCGCGGCACCCACCGGCTCGACCCCGACGAGCCGGATGCCGGGGCGGAGCCGGCGCAGCGCCGCGGCGACCCCGCTAATGATCCCGCCGCCCCCGATCGGGACCAGCACCGCGTCCACCTCGGGCCAGTCCTCCAGGATCTCGAGCCCGAGCGTCCCCTGGCCCGCGATGATCCACGGATGGTCGAAGGGGGGCACGATCGTCAGCCCCCGCTCCCGTGCGACCCTCTCCGCGCACTCCCGCCGCTCTCGCGAGATGGTACCCTCGAGGACGACTTCCGCGCCCAACCGCTCGCATCCTTCCACCTTCACGCGCGGCGCGGTGGTGGGCATGACCACGATCGCTGGCACCCCCTCGAGGCGCGCGGCGAGCGCGACCGCCTGTCCGTGATTGCCGGAGGAGTAGGTGATCAGCCCCGGCACGGTCGCGGTGGGCGGCAGCTGCCGCACGAAGTTGAGCGCGCCGCGCGCCTTGAAGGAGCCGGCGCGCTGGAGGGTCTCGCACTTGAGCCGCACGACGTGACCCAAGCTGTCGGAAAGCTCCGGGAGCTCGACCAGCGGAGTGCGCACGACCACGCCCCGTAGGCGCTCCGCCGCGGCACGCACCTGAGCGAGCGAGACGAGGTCCGCTTCGATCACTCGCCCGGTGCCAAACCGTCGGAAGCGGCTCCCTGCGGGTCGTCTCCGACCACCGGCACCTCGGCGTGCGCGAGCGCGTCCCCATTGTCCTCGACCACCAGGCGGGCGACGTCCATCACCAGGTCGCCCGAGTCTAGGTTGACGAGCTTCACCCCCTGGGTGGCGCGGCCGATCACCCGGATCTCGCTCACCGGCTGCCGGTTCAGGACGCCCCTCCGGGTCATCACCATGAGCTGCTCCTGCTCGCTCACGGCCTTGATCGACACTACCCGCCCGGTCCTCTCGGTGACGCGCAGATTGATCACGCCTTTCCCGCCGCGCCGCTGGAGCCGGTACTCCTCCACTTCGGAGCGCTTGCCCATCCCGAGCTCGGTCACGACCAGCAGCGTGCAGTCCGGGCGCACGACCACCATCCCGACCACCTCGTCCGCCTCGTCCGCCTCGTCCGCCTCGTCCGCCTCGTCCGCCTCGAGCAGGGCGATTCCCCGCACGCCTTCCGTGGTCCGGCCCATCGGGCGCACGTTCTCCTCCGGGAAGCGAATCGCGAGCCCGTCCCGGGTCGCCAGGATGACCTGATTGTTCCCTTCCGTGATCTGGACGTCGATCAGCTCGTCTCCCTCGCGGATGTTGATCGCGTTGAGCCCCACCGCGCGGATGTTGCCGTACGCGGAGAGTGCGGTCTTCTTCACCACCCCGTTCCGCGTGCAGAAGAACAGGTAGCGGTCGTCGCGGAACTCGCGCACCGGCACGAGCGCGGCGACCTCCTCGCCGGGCGCCATGTTGAGCAGGTTCACGATCGGCTTGCCTTTGGCCGCGCGACCCCCCTCGGGAATCTTCCACACCTTGAGCCAGTGGCAGCGCCCGGAGCGCGTGAACACCATCAGGTAGTCGTGCGTGGAGGCGACGAACAGATGCTCCACCCAGTCCTCGTCCTTGGTGCCCATCCCCTGGAGGCCGCGGCCGCCGCGCCGCTGCGCGCGGTAGGTGGCCACCGGCACGCGCTTCACGTAGCCGTGATGCGAGACGGTGAGGACCATGTCCTCCTCGGCGATCAAGTCCTCGACGTCCAGGTCCGCCACCGAGCCGATGATCTCAGTCTTGCGGTCGTCGCCGTACTTCTCGGCCAGCTCGCGCAGCTCGTTGGAGATGATGAGCATGCGGCGGGGGCGGCTTTCCAGGATGTCCCTGAGGTCGCGGATCCGCTCGCGTACCTCGGCCAGCTCCTGCTCGAGCTTGGCCATCTCCAGCCCGGTGAGGCGGGCGAGCCGCATGTCAAGGATGGCCTTGGCCTGGCGATCGGTGAGCCCGAAGCGCTCCTGCAGCTGCCCGCTCGCGATCTCCGCGTCCCGCGACGCGCGGATCAGCTTGATCACCTCGTCGATGTTGTCGACGGCGATCTTGAGCCCCTCGAGGATGTGCTCGCGCGCGAGCGCACGGTCCAGGTCGTAGCGGCTGCGCCGAACGACTACCTGGTGACGGTGGTCGATGAAGTGCTGGAGCATCTCGCGCAGCGGCATCACCCGCGGGACCCCGTCCACCAGCGCGAGCATGATCGCGCCGAAGGTGGCCTGCATCTGCGTGTGCTTGTAGAGCCGGTTGAGCACGATGTGGGCGATCGCGTCGCGCTTCAGCTCGATCACGATCCGCATGCCGTCCCGGTCCGACTCGTCCCGCATGTCGCGGATGTCGGTGATCTTCTTGTCGCGTACGAGCTGGGCGATCTGCTCGATCAGCCGCGACTTGTTGACCATGAACGGGATCTGCGTGACCACGATGCGCTCGAAGCCGTTCGCCTCCTCCAGCTCGTCGCGTGCCCGGATCACGAGCCGCCCGCGGCCGGTGCGGTAGGCCTCCTGGATTCCGGCGCGGCCGCACAGATAGCCGCCAGTCGGGAAGTCGGGCCCGAGCACCAGCAGCTCGAGCTTCTCCTGCGGCATGTCGGGATCCTCGATCAGGCCGATGCAGGCGGCCACGATCTCGCGCAGGTTGTGCGGGGGGATATTGGTCGCCATCCCGACAGCGATCCCCGAAGAGCCGTTCACGAGCAGGTTGGGGATCTTGGCGGGAAGGACGGTGGGCTCGTCGATCCGCCCGTCGAAATTCGGGACGAACGGGACCGTCTCCTTGTCGATGTCCTCGAGCAGCTCCATGGCGAGGGACGTGAGCCGCGCCTCGGTGTAGCGATAGGCCGCTGCGGAATCGCCGTCGACAGAGCCGAAATTCCCCTGCCCGTCGATCAGCGGATAGCGGAGCGAGAAGTCCTGCACCATGCGCACGAGCGCGTCGTAGACCGCGGCGTCCCCGTGCGGGTGGAACTTACCCAGCACCTCGCCCACCACGGTCGCGCTCTTCTTGTGCGCGCGGCCGGGGGTGAGCCCAAGCCCGCTCATCGCGTACAGGATGCGCCGGTGCACGGGCTTGAGCCCGTCGCGCACTTCGGGAAGGGCGCGCTGTACGATCACGCTCATCGAGTAGTCGATGAACGATTCGCGCATCTCGTCCTCGATCAGGCGGGCCATCACCCGCTGGCTGCCCTCGCCCTCGATTCCGATGCCGCCGCCGTTCTGCTCGTCCATCTATCGCTCCATGGTCAGGTCGTGAGGCCGCTCCAGCCGCAGCGCTCGCAGTGACGCCGCGCGACATGGCCGCCGAAGGTCAGCGAAAGGACCCGGTGCCACGCACGCCGCCGCAGCCTCCGGGTGTGTGTGCCGCACTTGGGACAGAGGTCGCCGCCCGCGATGTGCCGCTGGACCAGCTCGACGCCGAGCAGCCCTCCATAGAGCACCGCCCAGCCCAGCGCGAGCGCCAGGCCGCTCAGATAGCGGGGTGCGGAGACCGGGAATTCGTCGCCGCCGAGGACCGCCTTCGCGCCGGCCCCGAGGCGGACGACGGCCTAAGGACACCGCCCCCGTCGCGACCTCCACGCCCAGGAGAAGGAGCCCGAGCGCGATGACCGTGATCAGGCGCCTCACACCGTGCGACCGGCGCCGGAAATCGCGCTCGGAGAAAGGAGGATGGCGGGTCCCATAAAGCATGCAAATATAACGATTTTCGAGGCGTCCGATCAACGGAGGCAGGGCCCCTGTGCGGTAGGTCTCTTGACAGCTCACGTCACGCGCCAATATTTGCATCATGACGCAACATCGCAAGCATCCAGGAGCGCGGCGGCCGGCCACTCCGAAGCAGGCGGCCGCGCGGAAGGGACCGCTCGACCAGCGGCTGGATCCGGCGCTGTTCAAGGCGCTCGCGGATCCGACGCGCGCCTCCCTGCTCGCGTGCATCGCCAAGTGCGGACGCGGCTGCTCGGTGGGCGAGATCGCGGAGTGCTGCTCCGTGGACCTGTCCGTGGTGTCGCGTCATCTCGCGCTCCTGGCCCGGTCGGGGGCGCTCGAGGGGACGAAGGAGGGTCGGACGGTACGCTACCACGTGCGCTACGCGGAGCTCACGGCCGCGTTGCGCGGCCTGGCCGACGCCCTCGAGGAGTGCTGCCCGCCCGGGGCCGAGGACTGCTCCTACTGACCCTGATCGTTTTATCCGAGGAGGCCCGATGAGCCGCACGTGCTGTGGTGAGGAGTGCTGCGCGCCCGCGGACGCGCAGAGGGAGGGGCGGTGGGAGAGAGGGAAGCGGTCGAGATGAGGGAGGCGGCACGGCAGGGCTACGCGGCGATCGCGCGCCGCGCGGCGTCCGGGTCCGCGGGGAGCTGCTGCGGGGGCTCCGCGGGGCTGACGGCCGCGGTGCTCGCCCAGGCGATCGGCTACTCCGACGAGGAGCTGGCTACCATGCCGGAGGGGGCGAACCTGGGCCTCTCCTGCGGCAATCCCACCGTGCTGGCCTCGCTGCGGCCGGGCGAAGTGGTGCTTGACCTGGGCTCGGGCGGGGGCTTCGACTGCTTCGTCGCCGGGCCCAAGGTGGGTCCTGCCGGGCGCATGATCGGGGTGGACATGACCCCGGAGATGGTGACTCGGGCGCGCCGGAACGTGGCCTCCTTCCGCGAGCGCACCGGGCTCGACAACGTCGAGTTCCGCCTCGGAGAGATCGAGGCGCTCCCGGTCGCGGACGCGAGCGTGGACGTCGTGATCTCCAACTGCGTGCTCAACCTCTCGCCAGAAAAGCCGCGTGTCTGGCGCGAGATCGCGCGCGTGCTGAAGCCCGGAGGACGGGTGGCGGCCTCCGATATCGCGCTGGTCCGGCCCCTGCCCGCGGCAATCCGGGCCGACGTCGAGGCGCTGGTCGGGTGCGTGGCGGGAGCGGTGCTCGTCGAGGACACCAGCGCGCTGGCGGAGGCCGCGGGGCTCACCGACGTCACCCTCACCGCCAAGCCCTAGTCCGTGGACGCGATGACCCAGTGGGAGGACCCGCTCTACCGGCGGATCGCCACCCAGCTCCCGGCCGGGGCGAAGACGAGCGACTACGTCACGAGCCTCGACGTGTCGGCTCGGAAGCCAGTATGATTGGGCGTCGGCCTCACTAATCTGGAGGAGGAGCCGTGGCGTCCCAAGTCGAGCTGACCACCGTCCAAGCCGCCCCGCGGGCGGCGACTGCGTGGCTGGAGCTGGCTGGATCGGTCGCGCTGGCAGTCACGCTGCTCGCCCTCGCCGCCCGCATCGCCGTGCCTCTGCCGGGCACGCCCGTGCCGGTCACGTTCCAGGACCTGACCGTGCTGGCGGTCGGCCTCGCGCTGGGGCCGCGGCGCGGCGCGCTCGCGGTCGGCACTTACGTGCTCCTGGGCGCGCTGGGCGCGCCCGTGTTCTCGAACGGCGCGGGGGGGCTCGGCTGGCTGATGGGGCCAACCGGCGGCTATCTGCTCGCCTTCCCGGTCTCCGCGGCCGTGATCGGCCTGGCCGGCGCGAGCCGGCGCCTCCTGCCGATGCTCGGCGGCCTCGCGGCGGCGCACGCGGCAACCTTCAGCGGCGGGCTGCTCCAGCTCGCGCTCGTGACGGGAATGGATGCGGGGGACGCGGTCGCGGCCGGGCTCCTCCCCTTCATTCCAGGGATCGCGATCAAGAGCGCGCTGCTGATTGCGGGATGGGCCGCGTGGCTGAAGCTGTCAGGGGCGGAGGGCACTGGGGAGGACTGAACGCCAGCTGATCGTACTCGATCGGCGCCAACCAGCTATGCCACCGCCACGAAGTCCTTTTCCTCCTCCCACCCGAGCTCCGCTAGCGCCGCCCGGATCTCCGCGCGCGCGCCGGGCTGACCGACCGCGGCCACGCAGAAGGCCCCGCGGTAGTCCGCGACTCCCTGCGGCGGAATGACCGGAGCACCCCCGATCTCCTGCCCGATCTTCCTCGGATCGAGATCGACGAACGCGCGCACGCCCACGCCCTCCGTCGCGATCGCGCGCCCGAAGGCCTTGCCGACCGGACCGGCGCCCCAGACAACCACGCCGTCGCGCCCCCGCAGCAGCGACCGCGCGAGGTGATGCGCCTTGCAGCGGCGGAACGCGTCGGCGGAATACGCGGAGTGCGTGCGCGAGAGCCGGTCCGGACGCTCGCGCCAGTCGAGCAGCACCCGGGGCACGACCCCCAATCCGCTCCCCGCCCTCCAGAGACGGAGCACGAGGTCGTAGTCCTCGGGCCAGCCGCGCTCGCGGTATCCCCCCACCGCGGCGACCGCGTCGGCACGCATGAAGAAGGTGGGATGGGCCAGCGGGCATTCGACGAAGAGGTCTCGCGCGAGCGCGGCTGGCGTAGTGAGGCCGTCGAGCCACCGCTCGTAGCGGAGCGCGCCGCCCTTCAGTCCCGCGCGTGGCACGTAGCGTACATGGCACCCGCAGATCGCCAGCGCGGCCTCGGCCTCGAGGAGCGCGCGCTGCGCGGCGAGCCGCTCCGGATGTGCGACGTCGTCCGCGTCCATGCGCGCGAGCCAGCGCCCACGCGCGGCCGTGCGCGCCCGCTCGAGCGCGGCGACCAGCCCCAGTCGTGATTGGGTGAGCACACGCACGCGTCGATCGCCCGCTGCCCAGGCGCGGAGCATCTCCGGGGTGCGGTCGCGCGATCCATCGTTCACGGCGATCACCTCGAAGTCGCCGTCGGTCTGCGTGGCGAGCGAGGTGACGCATCCGCCTAGGTACGCGGCGCCGTCGCGCACCGGGAGCAGGACGGAGACCGGCGGAGCGGAGCCCAGCGCGGCCTTCAGCGCGGCAGCGAGACCAGCTCGAGCAAGAGCGGCTGCCCGGCGGGGACGAGCTTGAGCAGAACGTGGGGCGCCTCCTGGCGCGCCCACACGGTCTGCGGCTCCGAGCCCTCGATCTCTACGCGCCAGGCGCGGAAGGTCCCGGCCGGCACCGTCACCTCCTCGATCCCGGTGACGCGCATGATCTGCCCTTCGGTCGCCCCGGTCTCCAGGCGCGCCACTGGGACGCGGATCTCCTTCCCCTCCTCCAGCTCCGCGATCCAGAGGGCCACCTCGACCATGTCCGCGATCAGCGTACCCTCCGGCACCGCGCGATCGACCGGTTGCGTGCCCGTGGGAAGCTCCACCGAGCCGACCAGCCGTCCTCCGACCACGCGCGCGTCCATGGTCGCGGTCTGCCCACCCATCGCCATCGACGCGCTCGCCGCGCGTGCTTCGAAGCCCGGCACGCCGAAGACCACCTCGGTCTCGACCCGCTGGGCCGCCATGGCGACCGTCCCGCGGTACGCGAGGGCGGGCTCGCCCGCCGCCGTGTCCTCGACCAGCTCGCGCTCCATCGTTCCGACTGGGTTGCCGTCCAAGAGCACCCGGTACTCGTACGATCCGGAGCGGAGCAGCGAGGCGTCGAAGCGCTCGCCCGAAGACGCGGGCAGCAGCGTGGAGAGCTCCACCGGCTCACCCTCGGCGTCGACCACGGAGAGCGGCCCAAATCGGGTGAGCTCGGCCTGCAGCTCGGACGCGTCCCCCACCACCACGAGGACCAGGCGGTCGGGCTGGAGGTGGTCGCTCGCGACCCGCCGGATGTCGGTGGCGTCGAGCGCCGTGACGCGGTCGCGGTAGGTGACGAGCGCGTCGTCCGGAAGCCCGAGCAGCCGGTTCGAGGCCACCTGGTTGGCGATCTGCTGCGGGGTCTCGATCGCGAGCGGGAACGAGCCGACCAGGAAGCTCTGAGTAACGTCGAGCTCCGGGCCGGGCACCAGCTCGGTGCGCATGCGCTCGATCTGGACGATCAGCTCCGCGATCGCGTCCGCCGCGACCTCGTTGCGCACCTCGACGGCCGCCTGCCAGACGCCCAGGTCCTTGCGGCGCGTGCCCTGCGCGTATGCCCCGTACGTCCAGCCCCGCTCCTCGCGCAGGATCTTGAACAGCCGCCCGGTGATGCCGCCGCCCACCACCTGGTCGGCGACGCTCAGCGCGGTCCAGTCCGGATGGTCGCCGCGTGCGAGCAGATGGCCGGCGCGCACCACGGCCTGCACGGATCCGGGACGGTGGACCAGAATCACCTCGCGCCGCGGGGCCGGAGGAGCGCCGTACGCCACCTCGGGGACGGATCCGGGCTCCCACTCGCGGAAGGCTGACTCGAGCGCGGACGCGACCCTGTCGGCGCTGGCCGATCCGGCCACCACGAAGAGCGTGTTGCCCGGGTGAAACCAACGCTGGTGGAACGCCTGGAGGGACGGGCGGTCGATCGCGCGCAGCGTCGCCTCGGTCTCGAGCTTTCCGTAGCCGTGCTCACCGTACACGGCGCGGGTGAACGCCCGGCTCGCGAGCACCGCGGGCCGGGCGAAGCTCGCCTCGAGCCCGGAGAGCGCGCGCGTGCGCACCAGCTCGAGCTCGTCGTCCGGAAACGTGGGATTCATCACCACGTCCGCGAGCAGCGCGAGCCCCGCGTCCAGGTCGGGCTCGAGCACGCCGAGCGAGACGTTGATCCAGTCCGCGGTCGCGCTCGCGCGGAGCGAGCCCCCCACGAAGTCGATCGCCTCGGAGATCTCCTCCGCAGTGCGGGTGGGCGTGCCCTTGGTGAGCAGGCTGGCCGCGAAATCGGCGAGCCCGACCCGGTCCTCGGGATCCACCGCGCTCCCGCCGCGCAGGACGGCGGTGACGGTGACGTAGGGCACCTCGTCCTGGGTGACCACGAGGAGCCGCGCGCCGTTCGCGAGCGTGCGCTCCTGGAAGTCGGGGAACGCGACCGGCTCCATTGGAAGCGGCGGAGGCGGTCCCTGCTGTGCGGTGACGGGAAGCGCGGCGACGGCGGCGCACAGTGCGACCAGCCCCGAGTTCATCGTGCACCATGACCTCTGCATCGCGCTCATCCTCCCGCCGGCGCCACCGGCCGGGCGATCACCACGGTCCGGTTGGCCAGCGTCAGGTAGGTCCGTGCGACGCGGCGCAGATCGTCGAGGGTGACCGCCTCGAAGCGCTCGAGCTCCCCGTTGACGTGAAACGGATCGCCGTGGTGGAGCCGCGCGGTCTGGAGCAGCTCCCCCTTCGACTGCACGGAGAGCCGGTCGGCCACCAGCGAGGCGCGCCGGTGGTTCTTCGCCTTCCGGAGCTCGCGCTCGCTCAACTCCGCCTCCTGGAACTCGGCGATCTCTTCGCCGACCAGCTCCTCCAGCCGCGCCACCTCGATCCCAAGGTTGGGGATGGCTCCGAAGGTGAAGGTGCCGGGCCCCAGCCGGTCGCGCAGTGAAGCGAACACGTCGAGGGCCGCCCGCTCCTCCTGCACGAGCCGGCGCTGGAGCCGGCTGCTCTCCCCGCGGCTGAATATCGAGGCGAGGAGCGCGAGCGCATAGGCGTCGGGATGGTGCGCCGGCGGGACGTTGTACGCCATCCAGACGATCGGCAGCTGTGCCAGCGGATCGTCCAGCTCGAGCCTCCGCTCGCCATCCGTGCGCGGGGTGGACGGCGGGGGGGGGAGCGCGGGCACGTCCGGACCGCGCGGGATCGCCCCGAAATATTCCTCCACGAGCTCCCGCACGTGCGCGGTCGTCACGTCGCCCACCACCGCGATCACCGCGTTGTTCGGGACGTAGTAGCGCTCGTAGAACTCGAGCGCGTCGGCCGCGGTGGCGGCGTCGAGATCCGCCATCGTGCCGATCGTGGTGTGGCGGTACGGAGGATAGTCGGTCGCGAGGGTGTCGAGCGCGAGCCGAGCGAGCCCGTACGGCTGATTCTCGATCCTCATCCGGCGCTCTTCCTTGACCACCTCGCGCTGGTTCCCGAACCCCCGCTCGGTGATCACCAGCCGCTCCATCCGCTCGGCGTGGGACCAGAGTGAGAGGTTCAGCCGGTTGGCCGGAAGGAGCTCCCAGTAGGCGGTGCGATCGGTGTCGGTGGTGCCGTTCATCACCCCGCCCGCCTCGGTGATGAGTCGGTCCAGCTCGCCGTCCGCCAGGTTCTCCGTCTCCTCGAAGAGCATGTGTTCGAAGAAATGTGCGAAGCCGCTCCGTCCGGGCGGCTCGTGCGCGCTCCCGACATGGTACCACACCGACACCGTAACGATCGGAGTCGAGTGGTCCTCAGACACGATCACGCGCAGCCCGTTGGCGAGCATGAACGTGTCGATCGGGATCGGGGGAAGGCTGAGCGCCTCCTGGGCCGCGCTCCCGGCCGGGCGAGCGAGCAGGCAGAGCGCCGTGGCCGCGAGAGCCGAGGTGAAGCGCGGGCGGGTAGGACCGTGGATCATCATGATTTTGCTTATACTCTTTCCATGATCTGGAGATCGCTGGAGTTGTTCGGGAGGCGCCCGTGACGTTGCTCGAGCGCGTCGTGGTTTCTCGGAAGACCCCGGCGGACGGCCGGCTCATGATCTCCGCCCCCTCGGCGGCCCGGCTAGCGTCGGCGGGCGTCGCCATGGCCGTCGAGCACGCAGGACGGCGGGCGCCCGCTCGGCTGGTCAGCATCGCATGCTCCTGCGGCAAGGGACCGGCAGGCGAGCACGTGCACCATTTCGTTGAGAGTCCGCTGCTTGCCGAGCTGGTGCCGAAGGAGGAGCTGAATCTGATGCTGGACGAGAGCGGGGCACAGTGCGCGTGGAGCCGGTCTAGAGACGGCTCATTCCTCGCGCGCCCTCACGCGCACGCCGTCCGCCAGGTCGCTGGGGGGATGCACCACCACGACCTCGCCGGCCTCGAGCCCCTCCACCACCTCGGTGGCGAGTCCCGCCTCGTGGCCGACGCGCACCGCGCGCCGCCGCGCCCGTCCTGGGCCGTCGCGGGCGCGGTCCCGACCAAGGCGGCCGAAAGGAGCGCGGTGCGGAGAGAGCGCTGCGCGAACGAATTGAGATCTCGCGGCGGCGTCCGTCGCGTGATCATGGAGCCGCCTCACCAGCGCCGGACACCCGGTTCCGCCCGGCGCGTTTCGCGCGGTAGAGCTCTGCGTCCGCGGCACCCACCAGCGCCTCGGCGCTCGCCGTCTGCGAGGTGAGGGTGGCGAAGCCGAGGCTCACCGTCACGGACAGCCCGGGAGCGATCGGGTCCCAGGCGTAGCCCTCGACCGCGCGCCGGATCTTCTCGCACACCCGTGCGGCCGCCTCGTACCGGGCCTCGACCAGCAGCACGAGGAATTCCTCCCCGCCCCACCGGCCGACCACGTCCACGGCGTGACAGCTCTCGACCAGGATACGGGCGAGCCGACGCAGCACCTCGTCGCCCACCGCGTGCGAGAAGCGGTCGTTCACCTGCGTGAAGCCGTCGGCGTCCACCATCACCGCGGCCAGCGGGCGCTCGAAGCGGAGAGCGCGCACGTACTCGGCCACGAGGCGCTCGCTCATCTGACGCCGGTTCGCCACGCCGGTTAGCGCGTCCTCCCGGGCCATCCGGTCCAACTCCCGAGCCCGCCTGGCGAGCTGCACGAGCAGCTCCTCCTTCTCCTGGTTCGCTTGCTCGAGGCGCGCGTTGGCGTCGGCGAGCTGCGCATTCGCTTCCTCGAGCTCCGCGACCAGCCGGGCCAGCTCCACGTGGCGGAGCCGGTGGATCTCCGCCTCGCGCTCGGCTTCGGCCGCCTCGGCACGCACGAGCAGCGTGGTCATCCGGCGGTCGGCCTCGCCGCCTAACAGCTGCTCCCGCCAGCGGTCGTAGAAGCGGTGGTGCCGGAGCGCCAGCCGCGGCCGGCCGTGCAGCTCGGCGAGGATGTCTCGCGGTCGCGCCGCTGGACGGCAGCGACGTCCGGCACGTGCGAATCGATCAGATCACCTGCATGTACTTGCCTTCCACATGATAGCGGCAAGCCCATGAATCGCTCGACATGGAGCGAGCCCTCCAGAAAGAGTGCGTGCAACTCTCGCGGCGTGAATAGCTCCCAGTCCACGATCCCCTGGCAGGACTTGATCCAGAACCCCGCTCCTACGTAACCGCTCCCAAGTAACCACAGCGAGGGCGGTTGACCACCGCCGGCGACCCGCGCGGACCCCGCGGGGTAACAGGGGTTCGGGACCGATCTCGATGCCCGCGCAGGGCCCGGCGCCGGCCCGATCACGTCGTCCGCGATCCGGTCGTACGCAATCCATACGAAGCGGGGCTTCCATTCATGCGTCGGTTCGCGTTGCTCTCCATCGGTATCCTCGTCGGCGTGCTCGGGCTCGCCGCGGTCCGGATGGCGACCGCCGCCCCGCAGCCGGCGACCCACTACCACGCGAACTGGGCGGTGTTCGTGGACGGCGAACGGTTGGATCTGTCGGGCGACCGGTTCATGGAGGAGGTGAGCGCCTGCTACACCGGAGGGGGGGGGATCCAGCCGCAGCAGCGCACGCACATGCATGACAACGACCCCGACGTGGTGCACATCCACGACGACGGGGTCACCTGGGGGCATCTGATGGCGAATCTCAGGTTCGGCCTCGGCGAGAACTACCTGATCCTGCCCGTGGAGAAGCCGCTGATCACCGACGGCGAGCGCACCCTCAAGTTCATCTCCGACAGCGTCCCGGCACTCTCCCCGTACAACCGCGTGATCCGCTCGACGGAGCGGCTGCTGATCAGCTACGGGCTGGAGAGCGAGGAGGAGGTGCTCGCGACCCAGTTCCCGGAGGTCGCCACCACCGCCGAGGAGCACAACAGCCTGCCCGATCCGGCCGCGTGTCAGAGACACAAGGAGCTCACTCTCGGGGTGCGCATCCGGCACGCCTTCCTGGGGCGCTGAGAGTAACGCGACGCGCCGAGCTCAGTCCTCGAACAGATCGGCAACGCGCATCGTGAAGCCGGTCACGACCTCTGCACCCTCCAGCATCCCCTCACTCGGCCCATCCGGATGTCCTCGAAGCTCCGGTAGACCGTCACCGTGCGGCTCGACGGGTCGATCATCCAGGCCATCCGGGTGCCCGCCCGCAGGTAGTCGAGCATTTTCGCGATCATCTCGCGCATGGTATCGGTGGGCACCCCGACCTCGACGGCGAGGTCGGGGTGCCCAGGGAAGAACTTCCTCGGAACTCTCTGCGCGAGCAGCTCGCGTACGACGAACGCGACGTCGGGCGCGCGCACCGTATCGGGATTGCAAAAGAGGATGAAGCCGGCGTTCGCGGTGACGACCTGTCAGAGCCGATGTGCCTCGACGTAGCTCCCCGAACGGATCACGATTCGCGTCACGATA